>ERZ778496.1281-NODE-1281-length-18603-cov-3.454766_pt1 | contig 18603 bp, 12 predicted proteins | sample MGYA00433099_ERZ778496 | MGnify/ENA primary metagenome ERZ778496 (study PRJEB29527, sample SAMN07138962) | mouse gut metagenome | material: feces | host: mouse | place: China:Nanjing | collected 2016-01-25 ... | reverse complement strand
TATTGCGTACAGCAGTATGTGGAGGAAGAGTTTCAAGAGAAAGTTCGAAATATGCTGTCGCCGGAGAACCTATGCGCCGTACTCCGGACATCGGGAGACTCCTCTTCCTTTACCTACCGCAGGCGGGTAAAGGGAAAAAGCGTATGGGTCAGATCGGAACTGATTCCCATGAAGGGATATACCCCGGAGTACCCCCTGGTTATGTGGTACGTGAAAGATATAGCCAGAGAGAAAGACCAGGAAAAGAACTTGTCCGATGAGCTGCTTACCGACAATGCAATTCTGCGCAGAACCCTGAGTGAGGAAGAACAGTACCGGCAGGCCATTATCTCCGAAGCCCTGTTTGTATTCAATGTAAATGTGAGCCGCAATCTGATTGAGGATGATTTCTACAGATTTACAGGGGAGCGGAACACCGCCATACTGCCTTTGGTGGGAATGCAGGCTCCCTGCGACGCGGATGCCTTTTTCAGCAGATGGGGAGAACAAAAGATTTTGCAGGAGGATCGGGAAAATTATGACCGCTGCATCAATATGCAGTATCTGCGGGAGGCATATGAGCGGGGAGAGACCGAACTGGTGCTGGAATATGAAACCAGGATAGATGAGGACGCCGCGGTGATTCTGCGCCATACGATTCTGTTAATCCGCGACAACGCCAGCGGAGACATTATTGCAATGAACAATCTGAAAGATATCACGGCCCAAAGGAAGAAGGACAGGGAGACCCGTAAGGCTCTTTTGGATGCATACGAGGCGGCGAACCGGGCCAGCAGCGCCAAGACGGATTTCTTGTCCCGCATGTCTCATGATATCCGCACTCCCATGAACGCCATCATTGGCATGACAGCCATCGCGGGCACTCATCTGCAGGAGCCGGAGAAAATAGCGGAGTGCCTGGGCAAGATCACCGCTGCCAGCAGGCATCTGCTGGCCCTGATCAACGAAGTGCTGGACATGAGTAAGATAGAGGCGGGAACTCTGTCACTGAATGAGGAGGAATTTAATTTATCCGACCTGATGGTCAATCTGCTGGACATGGTGCGGCCCATGGCGGAGGAGAAGAGGCATGAACTGGAAGTCCATATCCATGGCTTGAAGCATGAGAACGTTATCGGGGACAGTATGCGGATTCAGCAGGCATTTATGAATATTGTCACTAATGCGGTGAAATATACGCCGGAGGGGGGACAGATTCATATCGAACTCTCGGAGAAATCTTCCGGACAGGTCAAGACAGGCTGTTATGAGTTTGTCTTTGAGGATAATGGTATCGGTATGTCACAGGAATTTCTGGCTCACCTCTTTGAACCCTTTGAGCGGGCCGAGGATGTCCGCACCAGCAAGATCCAGGGGAGCGGCCTGGGGATGCCCATTGCCAGAAATATCATCCGTATGATGGGCGGCGATATCCAGGTGGAAAGCCAGCTGGATAAGGGATCCTGTTTTACTGTGCAGATTATGTTAAAATACCAGGAGACGGATGCGGTTTCCCTGGCGGAATTGATCAAGCTGCCGGTGCTGGTGGCGGATGACGATGAGATCGCCTGCCAAAGCACCTGCCTTATGCTGGACGAACTGGGACTGCACAGTGAGGGGGTACTTTCCGGAGAAGAGGCCATAGAGCGCGTGGACAGTGCGCACGGCCGTAAGGAGAATTATTTCGCCGTGATTCTGGACTGGAAGATGCCGGGGATGGACGGCATAGAGACGGCCAGGGAGATTCGACACCGGGTGGGGGCGGATGTGTCTATTATAATTCTATCGGGCTATGACTGGTCCCAGTGCGAGATGGAGGCCAGGGCGGCAGGCGTGGATGCCTTTATCACCAAGCCTTTGTTCAAGAGCAGGCTGGTGAGCGTCCTTCGAAGCCTGGCAGCTGATTCAAAACCATCGGAGCCGGAACTGCCCGGGGCAGATCTGGAGAAAAATATGGAGCAGGATTTCACGGGCAAGAGGGTACTGCTGGTGGAGGACAACGAGTTAAACCGGGAGATCGCAATGGAGATCCTGCAGATGGTGGGATTGGAGGTAGAAACTGCGGAGAACGGAAGTATCGGGGTGGATATGGTTGCCGCGTCGGAGCCGGGGTATTACAATCTGGTGCTCATGGACATACAGATGCCGGTGATGAACGGCTATGAGGCCACCTGCGCTATCAGGACGCTGGAACGCAGGGACGCAAGGTATATTCCCATCGTGGCCATGACGGCCAACGCCTTTGCGGAAGATATTCAGGCGGCCAAGTCCGCAGGTATGAATGAACATATGGCCAAACCTATTGATTTAGGTCGTTTGTTGGAGGTGTTGAAGCGCTGGCTGCGATAGTGCCGCAGAGGGAGTAGAAATTGAACCGTAAAAACGGACAGGGGGAGAAGAATATGAGAATATTTAAAAATGTGAACTTAAAAGTGAAGGTTTTGCTGCCGATAACGATTTTGTCGATTGTCATGATTTTTGCGGCGTTATCCAACTGGTATATTGCGCGGCAGATGTATAATGCCAGCAATGAGATTTCAGGCAACTATATGACCAGCGTGATCAACCTGAATATTCTGGCTAAAGAGTTTGAGAGTTTAAAGGGATCCGTATATGCGCATGTGCTTGCCACGGACGAGGAGGAAATGAGCGTATACGACGCGGAATATAAGGCCCATGTGGAAACCATAAGGCAGTTGTCAGCCGTCATAGAGGAGGCTCTGGAGGAGGGCAGCGAGGAAGCGGCGGCGTTCCAGGCTTTCGGGGAGAGTTATCAGCTGTTCCTTCCCAGCTGCAAGCAGGCTATCAACTACAGCAAAAACGGTAATCAGAAGATGGCCATGAACCAGCTGCGGGGGGCTATCAATACAGCCAGCAGCAATATAGCGTCGTCCATCAATGAGATAGTCGCGGGTAAGACGGAGGACATGCAGACATCCCTGCATGGACTGGAAGCGGTATACAACGAGAGCATCGGGCTCGCGGCGGTATTTTTGATTCTGGCGCTTGTTTTGTTTGCGCTGGCTCTGCTGATCTGTATTATGGAGTTGAATCGTCCCATTGACCGGATGAAAAAGGAACTGGCACAAATTATCAGGGACATTGATGCAGGCAGAGGGGATTTGACTGCCCGCGTATCGGTGCAGGGCAGGGACGAGATTGGACAACTGGGCAACGGAGTAAACGGATTTATCGCGTCTCTGCAGGATATTATGAAAAAAATCACGGAGAATGCCCTGCGTCTGGATCAGATTTCCGGAGAGGTGGCAGGCAGCGTGGATCGGGCTAACGGCGCTACCTGTGACATATCCTCAGTGATGGAGGAACTGTCGGCGGCTATGGAGGAGATGTCGGCAACGACGGTGACGGTCAACGACAATACCGGAAGCGTGGGCGAGAGTATCGGTGAACTGAACAATGCCTCCGAAAAGTTGTTGGGATATGCTGAAGAAATGCAGCGTAGGGCAGGTGCGCTTGAGTCTACGGCGATTGACAATAAGCGGAACACTACGGATCTGGTCACAGGCATTATCACCGATTTGGAAAAGGCCATCAAAGACAGCGAGAGCGTGAGACAGGTGGAGGACCTGACAACACAGATATTGAGTATCTCCAGTCAGACCAACCTGTTGGCACTGAACGCTTCCATTGAAGCCGCCCGGGCCGGGGAGGCGGGGAAAGGTTTTGCCGTAGTGGCCACCGAGATCCGGGGGCTGGCTGATTCCAGCCGGGAGGCCGCCGGCAATATCCAGAATATCAACAGCATGGTAATGGCGGCTGTGAACGATCTGGTCAAAAGTGCCAATCGGATTGTGTCCTATGTCAATGAGCAGGTTTTGCCGGATTATGACGGCTATGTAAAAGCAGGGCGCCAATACAATGATGACGCCCGGCATATCCACCAGGTGGTTGAACAGTTCCATGAGATGGCGGCTAATATCAGCAGCCTGATGGACGGTATCAAAGAGGCCATGGACGGTATCTCTGTGGCAGTGGAGGAGAGTGCGGACGGCATCAGCAACACGGCGGACAGCGCCAATGCGCTGGTGCAGATCATGGATCATGTCACCGGGCAGATGGAGAGCAACAACCAGGTGGCCCAGCAGCTGAGTCAGGAAGCGGCACGTTTCAGCAGATTGTAAAGAGGAGTTTATGAGTATTTCACCAAATGTAAAAGACGAACTCAGGAAACGGTATGATGCCGATTTCCTGAGTTTTCATGAAAGTAAAATCAAGGACATGCGCAGCGCGGGAAACAGGGCCAGGGAGATGCGGACCACCATAGAGGCCAGACTGGGCAACGGCAAGGCTCTGACTGCCAGCCCCAAGCGGCAGTGCGCGGCGCTGGCGCAGTTCTACCGGAGTCGGAACAATGCCGCCCAGCTGCAGAATATGGAGAATACCAAACGGCAGATCATTTCCATGGAGATGACCTATATTGACGGCTGCGCCCACAGCGAAAGATTTGCGGGGTATCTGCTGGAGCACACGGAGATCAATCTGGTGCTGTCAGGCATCAGCGAATTGTACAACAAATACCTGAAGGCTTCGGAGAAGGAACTTCGCAAGGCCATACTGGGAATGGTGCAGACGGACGCGGAGGTGGAGTACACCCAGGCTCTGGCCATGGAGAGGCGCTTCATACTGCACATCGGCGGCACCAACAGCGGCAAAACGTATGAGTCCGTGGAGCGGCTGAAAAAGGCCAAGTGCGGCGTGTATGCAGGTCCGCTGCGCCTGTTGGCTCTGGAGATCTATGACAAGCTGCGGGCGGCGGAGGTTCCCTGTTCCATGGTCACCGGCGAGGAACAGCACATAGCCCCGGACAGCCGGGTGACGGCCTGTACGGCGGAGATGGTGGATCTGGATGCGGAATATGATGTGGCCGTCATCGATGAGGCACAGATGATCAGCGATCCCTTTCGGGGACATGCCTGGTCCCGGCTGGTCATGGGTATCAAGGCCAAAGAGGTGCATATCTGTATGGCGCCGGAGGCGGAGAATATCATCCGCCGCATCTTAAAGCGATGTCATGCGAAATATGATATCGTGCGTCATGAGCGGAACACCGAATTGGTATTTGAGGACAAGCCCTTTGATATCGACAATGACATGACCAAAGGAGACGCTTTGATTCTTTTTTCCAAAAAGATGGTGCTGGATGTGGCGGCCAGGTTGGAACTGCAGGGAGTGAGAGCCAGTGTGATCTACGGTAACCTGCCCCCCCAGATCCGCAGGAAGCAGTTTGAGATGTTTTTAAACGGGGAAAATGATGTGGTGGTGGCCACGGACGCCATCGGCCTGGGAGTCAACCTTCCCATTCGGCGTATCGTATTTATGGAGCATATGAAATTTGACGGCAAGGGGAGACGCCCTTTAAGCGAGTTTGAGGTGCGGCAGATCGCGGGCAGGGCGGGCCGCCGGGGCATGTACGACGTGGGCTATGTGACGGCCACCACCGAGGCGGGACTGGAGCATATCAAACGGGTATACCCCATGAAGCACACCATTGAGTATGCGATTATCGGTTTCCCCCAGGTGCTGTTGGATATTGACCAGCCCATAGACCAGATTCTGACTTCCTGGTACAATATTAAGCCCAATCTTGATGTCTACCGCAAGATGGACGTCAAGGAGATGCTGATCAAATACAGGAACCTGTATGGGATCCGGGACAGCATCGCGGGCTTTGAGGACAAGCGGGAACTCTACAATATGATCTCCTGCGATGTGGATTTGGGAAATGAAAAATGTATGGCTATGTGGCGGTATTACTGCAGGACCTACACGGCGGATGTGTCCATCAAGTTTCCGAACTTTGATGACGTCCGGGGAGACACCCGGCTGGAGCGGGCGGAGACCTACTACAAGCTGTTGGATCTGTACAACCAGTTCTCGGTGCGTTTCGGCAAGGTCATGGATGAAAACCGGGTGGTGGAGGAACGCTTAAAGACGGAGGATATTATTCTGGCGGAACTGGGCAAGAGCAAGACTTTTTATCTGCGCCGCTGTAATTACTGCGGCAAGCTGCTGCCGATAGGGGCCCGCAGCTCCCTATGCGACAAGTGCTATTATTCCGTGGCCGGGACAAAGCAGGCCCGCGGAAACAGGAGGTGACCATATCTGAATACGAAATCAATGGATAAAAATTTTCTGTTTGAATCCATGCCCATCCCCAAGGCTGTGGCAAAGCTGGCCGTTCCCACGATTCTGAGCAGCCTGGTGATGGTGCTGTACAATCTGGCGGACACCTATTTTGTGGGAATGCTGAACGATCCTCTGCAAAATGCCGCCGTGACGCTGGCGGCTCCGGTGCTGCTGGCTTTCAATGCAGTGAACAATCTGTTTGGCGTGGGCACCTCCAGCATGATGAGCCGTGCTCTGGGACGCAAGGAGTACGATATGGTGCGCAGGAGTTCGGCTGTCGGTTTCTACTGTGCGCTTTTCTGCGGCGCCATATTTGCCGCGCTCTGCACAGCGCTAAAAAATCCGCTGCTGGTAATGCTGGGGGCGGATACGGTGACCGGGCCCGCCACGGCGGCCTATATGCTGTGGACCGTGTCCTGCGGTGCAATACCGGCCATCTTGAATGTGGTGCTGGCTTATCTGGTGCGCTCCGAGGGGGCGTCCCTCCATGCCAGCGTAGGCACCATGAGCGGCTGTCTGCTGAACATTGTGCTGGATCCCATATTCATCATGCCCTGGGGGCTTAATATGGGGGCGGCGGGCGCAGGCCTGGCCACCTTTTTGTCCAACTGCGTGGCGTGTGCTTATTTCTTTGTGCTGCTGTATGTGAAGAGGAAAAGCACCTATGTCTGCGTAAACCCCCGGATGTTGGGCTGGAACACGGCCATTGTGCTGGGTATCTGCGGCGTGGGCATTCCCGCGTCCATTCAGAATCTGCTGAATGTGACGGGCATGACAATACTGAACAATTTCACCTCTGAGTACGGAGCGGACGCGGTGGCGGCCATGGGCATATCCCAGAAGATCAGCATGGTGCCGCTGCAGATTGCGCTGGGCTTCTCCCAGGGCATCATGCCGCTTATCAGCTATAACTATGCCAGCGGCAACCATCCACGGATGAAGAAGGCCATCACTTTTGCCATAAAGCTGATGATCCCGGCGCTGCTTTGTGTGATGGCCCTGTTCTGGATCTTCTCGGCGGGGCTGACCAGAGCTTTCATGGAGAACGAGTCCATCATAGCCTACGGAACAGAATTTCTGCGGGGCTTTTGTCTGTCAATGCCGTTTCTGGGCATGGATTTCCTGGCCGTGGGCGTGTTCCAGGCTCTGGGAAAGGGCAAAAACGCGCTTGTCTTTGCCCTGATGCGTAAGATTGTGCTGGAGATTCCGGCCCTGTTTATCTTAAACTGGCTGGTCCCCCTGTACGGCCTGCCCTACGCCCAGCCCTTTGCGGAGATGGTACTGGCGGCGGCTGCCGTATTTATGCTGATGAGGATATTCAGGCAGTGTAATATGCAGCAGAGTTAAATAACAAGAAGGGTAAGTCTGGATGTTTCACATCCAAATACGCATTAACGCAGTATCGCAGGCTCGGCCTGCGATATGCAGGGAAGAGGTAAGTTTGGATGCTTCACATCCAAATACGCATTAACGCAGTATCGCAGGCCCGGCCTGCGATATGCAGGGAAGAGGTAAGTATGGCAATCAGCAAGGAGGTAAAAGCAATGAAAACAATACAGATTTCCCTAAATTCCATCGACAAAGTGAAGGCGTTCGTAAACGACATCACCAAGTTTGACTACGATTTTGATCTGGTATCCGGCAGATACGTGATTGACGCCAAGTCTATCATGGGCATCTTCAGTCTGGACCTGTCCAAGCCCATCGACTTGAACATCCATGCCGAGGAGAATGTTGAAGACGTGTTGGCAGCTTTGGCTCCCTACACCCTGTAACAGCAAGATCCAGTCATTACGGCCCGGGCGTGTACACGCACCGGGCTATTTTAATGTGACAGAACTCTTTCGCCGCATAGACGACGGTTTTCTGTCAGAAGCATGGCAGCGGCTCACTCTGTCACTATAATCAACTCATCCGTATCCAAGGCTGTTCTCATCAGTTCGTCCAGTTTTTCCTTGATATGACTCTCATGCTTGCGGATAATTTTCACATTGGGTTTGGTCACGGGATGCTTGGCCACAAAAATGGTGCAGCAGTCCTCAAAGGGCTGTATGGAGGTCTCGTAGGTGTCGATCTTTTTGGCCACCTCCACGATCTCCTCCTTGTCAAAGCCGATCAGCGGACGATACACCGGCAATTCGCACACTTCATTGGTGGCGATCAGGGAACTCATAGTCTGGGAAGCCACCTGACCGATGCTCTCCCCGGTGATCAATCCCAGACACTCGGTCCCTTTGGCAATGGCCTCCGCAATCCGCATCATATAACGGCGCATGATAATGGTAAGTTCCTCATGGGGCGCATTCTCGTAGATATACATCTGGAGGTCCGCAAAATTGATCACATGCAGATAGATCGGACCTGTGTAGCGGGAAACCAGTCTGGCCAGATCCACCACCTTCTGCTTGGCGCGGTCGCTGGTATAGGGCGGCGCATGGAAATAGACGGCATCAATCTTGACGCCCCGCTTGGCAATCATGTAACCGGCCACCGGCGAATCAATCCCTCCCGAAAGCAGCAGCATAGCCTTGCCGCCGGTGCCCACGGGCATACCGCCGGGACCGGGGATGGTTTCAGAGTACACATATATCTTTTCCCGAACTTCGATATTCAGCAGGATATCCGGGTGATGCACGTCCACATGCATCTCCGGGTAGGCTCCCAGAATCACCTCGCCCAAATCTCTGTTGATCTCCATGGAATCCTTAGGATAGTTCTTGCGGCTGCGCCGGGCATTGACCTTGAAAGTCTTATGCCTGTCCGGGTACATCTCTCCCAGATAGGCCACCACCCTCTCACAAAGCTTTTCCCAGCCCTCATCCTCCACATAGATAACCGGACAGATGCCCCATATGCCAAACACCTTTTTCAGATGTTCCACCGTCTCGTCGAAATCAAACTCCCCCTGGGCTTCCACAAAAATGCGGCCCATGGTCTTGCGGATCGCGAACTCGCCCTCACACTTTTTTAGGGCGTACTTGATCTGCCGGATCAGCGCGTCCTCAAACAGATACCGGTTTTTTCCCTTGATGCCGATCTCGGCATACTTGATCAAAAATGCTGTAAACATAAATCTCCTCGTCTCTTATTTTGAGTACTTATTAGAGTTTTGCATCTGCCCGAAGAATTCCCCTTTGTCTGGAAGCATTTTCAGACATATCCTTGTCTGAATATCCTTCCGGGCTTTCTTCGGCAGATGCTGTTTCAGAGTTTTGCATCTGCCCGATGCTGTTTTTGAGTTTTGCATCTGCTCAGTTGCCGTTTATACTGCCTGAATCTCTACCCGCAGCTTCTTCTTTCCTCTGTGCAGGCGGCTTTTGACCGTCGCTTCCTTCATATTCAGCATCTGCCCGATCTCTCTGGTCGTGAACTGCTCCCCATAATATAACAGGAAGATCATCCGGCTGTCTTCCGGAAGTGAACGCAGCAGCTCATGAAACTCCACATCCGCTGTTCCTGAAACATCGCCGGCTGTCTCCGGCATTTCCTCCAACCCACAGTTTTTCTTATTCTGATTATAAAGCCGGTTGCAGTTATTCATAAGAATCCGTACCAGCCAGGTACGGAAATATTCCGGCTTCTTCAGTTCCCGGATATGTTCAAATGCGTCCAGAATCGTATCCTGTATCACATCCGCCACGTCTTCTTCTCCCCGGAAATATCCATAAGCAACCTTCTGGAGCGTCATTTTATTCCGTTCGATCAATTCTATAAAGGCATCCGCATCACCCTGTTGCGCCTTTTTCACCAATATACCCATCTCTTTTATCCTCCACCTGGAAGCCCGGCCGGGGTCCCGTCTGTTCTGTTTACACTTATTAGATTATCATAACGCGCAATTCGATGCAGGAATATGAAAAAAATCGAACCCTTTTGTTCTGTCGGAAGATGGCAGATACGACTTCCCTGCCAACATGTACAAAAGAGGGGCCGTTTCTGCTGAAACAGTCCCTCCTGAATCGTATTTACTTTTCAATTTTTGACCGGTCTCTGGGCTTTGGGCGGCAGACTGTCAAAAGCCCAGAGGAACATGTACGGATCCGGAATACCGGCGGGCTGCTCCCGATTAAACTCCCTGACCCGCGCGCGGGGGCTGTCTTCTCCGCGTTCGCAGTACCACAGGAACTCATTCAGGAGAATCTCGCAGCTTTTTCCCGCATTTTCATGAAAATTGGGTCGCATCCGGAACGCCCCCCGCACATCTCCGGGAAATTGCTCCAGATGTGCTTCATCCAGGCGGGAATAGTCAAAGCAGAAGCATTCTGGCGTCTTATCAAACTTCTCCTTTGCCGTCTTTGCCGTCTCATAAGCCTCTTTTGCGTCCTCGAAATCTTTTTTAAGTTTTTTCATGCGCTGCTCTTCTTTGGACGTCCTCGCACTTTCATAAGCGTTTCCTGCATCCTCGAAATCTTTTTTAAGTCTCATGCGGACGCGGCGTTCCAGCTTTTCTCCGGAACTCTTTGCGTTGATGTAAGCGTTTCTTGCGTCCTCAAAATCTTTTTTAAGCTCTTTCATGCGGACGATGCGTTCCAGCTCTTCTCTGGATCTCCTCGCGTTATCATAAATGTTTTTTGCGATTTCATACGCCTTTTTCCGCTCCTCTTCCTCCTGACGATACAGCGCCTCGTATAACCCCTTCCCTGCCAGAAAAAAGACGCAGCCGCTGTACAGGTCCACCGCCAGCGGGATATTAAAGAACGTCTCTTCGTTCCCTTCCATGGCAGTTTGCAGCGCACGGATCTGGTCCAGATCCAGCATGCAGAATCCGGTGTGGTTCAGGCGCCAGCCATTGGGCGCAGCGGCGCCGCCCGGATCCTTTTTACGGATCTCGTAGCCTCTGGAACTGCTGCAGTACGCCTCGAACAGCCTCATGGAAAAGTCCCGCTTCCTCCGGAGACCCGTTTTGAAAGGCTCCGCTTTCGCCTCCTCTCCGTCCTTTGGCTTGACCATGGGATATCCGCTGTCCTGCAGCCAGGTCTTGATCCTGATGTGAAGCGCCATCCGCTCCAGCCTGCTGGTCAGCCAGAGCAGATAGTCTGCCGGCTTTTCGCCTTTTTTGGTTCCGACCCTGCGTTTCAGGCCGCGCAGCCGGTCGGAAATCTCCGTCCCGCCTGCCTCATGCTCCCTGCGCAGTTTTTCCGCCAGATCCGCCAGGTCCCTCTTCAGCTGTGCCGTGGTGAACAGACTCTCACCCTCCGTACCTTTCTTTGTATCGCTCTTTCGCTCCCGGCAGCCCGGCTCAAACGTCTTCTTTTCATCCCGCAGGCCTGCCTGCAGCAGAGTACCCAGACAGTCGCGCTGATCCCACATGCTGGTATCCTTATAATAGATGTCGCGTGCCTCCAGATATTCCACCAGCCACAGGTAATAGTCCCTGTTCTCAACCAGTCCCGCCAGATACCCTGCGTCATTCAGCCAGAGCTCTTCCCAGAAATTCCTTCGGTTCCCCTTCGATGTCTTTTTCAGCAGTTTGTCTGCAGCACGTCCTGGGTTCTTTTCCAGGACCCTGGCCAGCTTTTCCCTGATCCGGCGCCCGTCCTTTGGCCTCGGAATCCGCCTCAGCGAAAGTCCGGGAAAATGTTCTTCCAGAAGCCCGGATACGCTGTCCGCCCAAAAGTACCGGTACAGGAAGGACTGCTCCCCCTCATTCGTGTATTCGAGAATCAGATCGCGGTAGAAATTGTCACGGATCGTATTCACAGAGCTCTCCATTGCAATCCCCTTCCATAAGTTCTCGCCTGCCGAAGGGGTCCTTCACAGATGCGGCTGTACACATCCAGTGCCTTGTCCGTATCCGCCAGGGGGGCAATCTTACGCTGGGCCAGATACAGATTTACAATGTCTTCCAGATCCTGGAAGAAATCCCTGGGAATCTCCGTTCCCGCCTCTTTAAAAAGCTCCACAAAGCGCCGGCAGGCCGAGCAGTACTCATCCAGACCCTCAAAACGCTGAACCAGCTGCAGCAGATACATGTTTCTTTCCTCCAGCTCTCTCTGCTGCTCGCACTCAGCTTCCCACCATGCGGCGCGGTCCTCTTCATCCAGCTCATCCAGGGGGGGCCAGATATCGTCTTCCTCGAAGTCATAGAAGGCGTCGGCCATGCCGCCGTCATCGTCCTCATAAAAAAGATCCTCATCGTCCATATCCGTCCCGTCCGCTTCCTCTAACTGTTCCGTCTCCTCAGGCTCCACTGCCCGGCTATAGAACTGCCGGTTCCCGGCTCTCAGATGCGGAGGGGTCAGGGCCCAGTCATCATCCAGATTCCTTACGCTCAGTTCCATAAAGGTAAGGTAATGGTTGATGGGAGAATACAGATGGAAGCCGAAGTGTTCGTCATAGCCCCCGTGCGGCTCGTTTTGGCTGGTCCCGTCCGGCCCATCCGTGATGCACCAGCTTCGGGAGAACCGTTTCGCCTGCTCCAGCAGAAAGGCGAAATCTGTCCGCTCCTTTTGCCCGCTGCCCCGGACACAGAAGTAGCCCTCCGGGCACAGGCTGCACCGCATGGTCAAATAGAGATACAGGCCGTACAGCTCCCGCCGCACCTGGAGATAAGACTTTGCCACGCACTTAAAAAACGGCTTCGACCGAAGCTTCTCTTCCCAGAGAGACAGCATTTCCTCCACCAGACCGTGGAGCTTTTCCGGGCAGTACTCCCCCTTCCTGTCCGTGATCTCCCGCCGGTAAGAGTAGTCATAGCCTTTCATGCGGCGCATGAGCTCGTCCGCCGCCTCCTGCAGGCTCTGGAGATTTTTTTCATAGATTTCCAGCTTTTCCTTTGACAGTTCCATAAATGTTCACCGTTCCTTTCCTGAAATAAGGGTGGCGCGCGGGATTTCTCCCGCACAACTATCCTAACATAATAATGGCGTCATGCCAAGAAACAGTTTGTAAAATTTACAAATCAAAATTTCGTCAACCTCCATAATATAACTGTGCAACGCACCGGAATCCGGCATAACAGTCGGAAAGATTCCATGCGAAATAAAAAAATCACGAAACCGGAGGTAGATAATATGACAGGTACATTTCGTAAGATACGTGACACCAAGTGGAAAAGGGAATACGACAACGGCCGTCTGGTCGTTACCGTCCGTGACATGGGCGACAGCTGGCTTCTGGACGATCTGTGCATAACAGTGAAATCGAAGCTGCTGTTTCCTGAGTTTCAGGTCATCCATAATCTGGAGGACATGTCTCAGATACACGTCGTGGTCAATCTCTCGAACACACCCTTTTACTGGAAAAAAGACCAGATCGACCGGCTCATCGACCTGCTGTCTCAGGCCAGAGAGGACCTGGCGGCCATTGAGGAATTATTGATGCAGGAATTCCCCGGACTTGGAAACCGGGAAACCCCATAACATCCAATGAGGTGCACATTGAAAACCAAATGACCGTCCGAAGAAGAACTTCTCCGGGGAAATACGCCGTCATGCCCGGACCGGGCAAGCGTGTCAGGGGGAAGGGAAACGCCGTGAAACGACAGCGGCGGCTTCGGGGAGAACGGCACGGAATAACCGATCGAAACAGAACCATGCAAAATTTAAGAATTACGAGAACAGGAGGAAGAATATATGAAACAGAATCAGGACGCTATCGCCCGGCTCAGGGCGAGCTATACCAAAAATGGAATAGAACTCTCCGAAGACCTGAACACAATCCGCATCACAGCCAGGTTCCTGCCCGGTGAACTGGACGATCTGACGGAAGCGGAAACAGAGGACATGACACAGGAGGAAGTGGAACAGGAGCGGAAGCGGAGATGGGAACTCAGCTGGATGTGGTTTGTCTCAGACCTGACCGCCCGGCTTCGGTATGCCGGACTGCACGAGGCCGTCTATCTGAGCAGCCCCAGGTATTCGGATGTGGAGTACAGGGATTTTTCGGATTTCGCAGAAGCGTACATGGTTCAGTGTGATGAATCGGAGGCCGGCTTCGGTGAGTCCGAATGGGACAGGACCATGGGGGTCAGACTGGTCAGCAGGGTTCCCATGGAGATTATTGTGGACGAAGATCATCCTTATCTCTCTGTCCGGGACGGCGTGCTTTTTAATAAGGATCAGACGGAGCTGCTCTGGTATCCCTACGGAAAAAAGGATGAGACCTACAGGGTGCCCGACGGCGTCACAAAAATCGGATACCGGGCGTTCGCAGGGTATATGACGACTGTCGCAAAGAGAAAGCAGGACGGGAGCAGAGTGGAACGCCTCTGGCGCAGGGTATTTAACAATGTCATAGACGGCGATGTGGATGCGGGATATGAGAGAAGGCCGGCTTCCGTGGTGAAATACGTGTTCAACAGAAACCTGCGCCATGTGTTCATGCCCGACACGGTGACGGTAATTGAGGAAAATGCGTTCGATCACTGTATTTTCCTCAAATCTGTAAAACTGTCCTCCGCGCTGGCGGAGATCGGCGCCGACGCGTTCAAGGGCTGCAAGGAGATGAGGGAAATCAGCCTGCCCGACAGCCTGGAGCGCCTCATTGCAGAGCGGCGTTACGGCAGCAGGTACGGAACGGGCTTCTTCCCTGACAATCTGGAACGGGTGAATTTCCTGGGCACCCGGTGCCTGCTACAGCCAGTTGTCACATCAAAACCATGGAAGTTGGGCGTACCGTATATAACCGAGCCGTACACCCCCAAATTTTTTTCTGAGATATTCAAAAGCGAACAGGATGTCACGATCACATTTGAGGCCGGGAACGAGCGGTTTGCTTCGGAAAATGGCGTGATCTTTAATAAGGACAGGACGGAACTGATCTACTGTCCACGGTGGAAAAGCGGCGTCTGTACCGTCCCAAGAACCGTTGTACGGATCGGGAAAGAAGCGTTTGGGATGAACGTGTACGGAAGCTGCAGTAAGCTGATCCGGGTCATCTTTGCAGGCCGCGCGGTGACAGATATTGAAGACGATGCGTTCTCAGGCTGTTCGTCCCTGCAGGATATCGACCTGCGCAGCGTGAAACACATCGGAAACGGCGCGTTCTCATTCTGTAACGCCCTGACGCATATCGATCTGCGCGGTGTGAAACACATCGGGAATAAGGCGTTCACCGGCTGCAAGGCTCTGACGCATATCGATCTGGGCAGCGTGGAGTACATTGGAGATGGGACATTCTCAGGCTGCGAGGCTCTGACGCATATTGATCTGGGCAGCGTGGAGTATATCGGGGACAGGGCATTTTCAGACTGCGTCACTCTGGGGCCTGCAGTCACGATCCCCGGAAGCTGCAAACGCATGAGTTCCTTCGCGTTTTCATGTTCCAAAAGACTGGCAGCATCCCTGGAAACACTGCGTGTTCCCCAGGACACGATGGTTATCAGCCCGGATAACGCATTGTCCCGCAGATGGAACGGCGAATCCGTTCCCGGGATCGAACGCTATTGACGGGCGCAGGAGCCATTTCAACGGCTTATTTTCCCGGACGGCGAGGAATATAACAGTTTGTAATTTTTACAAACTGTTTTCAGGAACCCGGTATAATGATATCTGTAAGGCGCACATTGACAACCAAATGACCGTCCGAAGGAGAACCTCCCCGGGGAAATACGCTGTCATGCCCGAAGCGGGCAAGCGTGTCAAGGGGAAGGGGAAACGCCGTGAAACGTCAGCGGCGGCTTCGGGGAGAACGGCACGGAATAACCAACCGAAACCGAACATTTCGCCTGAAAGAAAGGAGAACCGGCATGTACAACCCAAACGAAGCAAAAATTATCAGGGAGTCATCCTGTGGCTACCATCTCATTCCGATCCAGGACGAGATGCTGTCCCACCGGGAAGTGGAACTGGTCGGGGAGGTGGACGCGGACTCGGCAAACGCGCTCATCCGCCAGCTGCGCTATCTGCAGCGCGAGGATCCCGGGGCTTGGGTCACCCTGTACATCAACAGCCCCGGCGGCAGCGTGGACAGCGGTATGGCGCTCTATGACGTGATGCAGGCGGTGAGCTGCCCCATCCGGACCGTCTGCGTGGGGCTGGCGGCCTCCATGGCGGCCCTGCTCTTCGTGTCAGGCGCAGAGCGCGGCATGCTGCCCCACAGTCGCCTCATGATTCACGACCCGCTGATTGTTCAGACCGGCGGCAGCGCCCTGAAGCTGAAAGCGGTCAGCGACGATCTGATGGAAACCCGGCAGATCATCGCCAGAGTCATCGCGGAACACTCCGGCAAAAGCATGGATGAGGTGCTGGCCAAAACCGCCAGCGACAGCTACTTCCGGGCAGAGGAGGCCATTGAATTCGGCCTCGCCGACCAGATTATCACAGGTCTTTCAGACGGCGAATGACTCCGCGGCGGGTCTGAAAAGTAACCGTCAATCACATGAAGCGGTATCTGCCGTGCTCTGGTATGGGGCATGAGCGGAACCAGAACAGGAGGGAAAAGAATGTACAACAATGTCAGATCCAAACGTATCCTTGCAAAGAATGTTTTTGCCAGCAACGACACCTGGACCACAGGGATCAACAACAATGATCTGCTGGTGGGGCCGCCGGGCACCGGCAAGACCAGGGGCTATGTGGTGCCCAACATCCTCCACACGCAGGACAGCCTGATTATCGCCGATACCAAGGGAAACCTGTGCAGGCTGTACGGCGAATACCTGAAAGAAAAGGGCTACACGGTCATGCATCTGGATTTCACGGATGTGGAAAATACCCCCTGGGGCTATAATCCCCTGGCTTATATCCGGGAATGCCGGGACAGCGAGGCGAATAAGAACGGCGACTACTACAGCGAGCAGGATATCAAGAAGATCGCACAGGCCATCTGTCCGTGCCTGAATTCCAAAGAACCCTTCTGGGATCAGGCGGCCCAGATGTATCTGGAGACGATCATTCTCTTTGTTATGAACCTGCTGCCTCCGTGGCAGCACAATCTGTACGAAGTGTACACTTTTCTCTCGAAGATGGGAACCGATGAACTGGAAAATATGGTCGAGGAAGAGTGTATCACTCACCCTGACAGCGCTTTCACACGCAAAATGCAGATGATCCGGCAGAACGCAAAAGCAGATAAAATGGACGCCAGCATCAAGGGAATCCTGGCCCAGCACCTGGACGTGGTAGCCTGTTCCGGCGTAAAACGGATGTTCTGTATGAAGAAGCAGGCAGATATGAGATCCTTTCTCAGAGGGAAAACGGCCCTGTTTTTGTCCGTCAGCGACTCAGACCGCAGCCAGGACGCCCTGATCAATCTGTTCTACACTCAGGCGCTGCAGTATCTCATGGCCGCCGCGGACAGACAGCCGGACAGCCGTCTCCCGATTCCGGTGCGTTTCATTCTGGATGACTTCAGCACCAACACCGTGATTCCGGATTTCGATAAAATCGTTTCCGTTATCCGTTCCCGGGAGATCTATGTCAGCGTGATCATTCAGAGCCTCTCCCAGCTGGAAGGCCTCTATGGCCATGCCAGAGCCCAGACCATCATCAACGGCTGTGACCACTGTCTGTACCTGGGAGGAACGGACACTCAGACGGCGGAGTATTTCTCCAGGAAGTTCAACTGTCAGATCTCCACAGTCCTGAACCTGCCGCTGGATGGTCTGTTCGTCTTTGAGAGGGGCAGGGAACCCAGAAAGGCCAGAAAGTACGAACTGGATAACGATGCCGATTACCGGAAACTGATGATGCCAAGGGCGCAGGATGCGCCGGAAAGCAAAACGGAGTCCGGAAAGGAGGTTTTATGAGAGACAGGGAAAGAACGATCCTGCCGTTGGAGAAGCGGCTGGAAATGGCGGCAAAATCTCAGGCGTCCTCGCCTGAGGCCGCCGCAAAGCTGGTACAGCGGCTTTCCGGTGTACATACGGCGTATTTTTTCTGCGGAAGCGCGGACATGAACATCATGGAGGGGCTGACCGGTGAGTTCTGGGGCTGCCTGGAGAAAGAGCTTCTTCATTACGGCGGTTTCTGTCACAGCTTCCGGCTGGCAATCGAGTACGATAACGACTTTTCAACGGCAATTTCATCTGAAACACCTGAGGAGGAAGCCTGCGGCCCGTACCGGCCCGTCTGGGGCGTCCGGGTAAACAATGCCCTGGTTCTGCTGGGACTGATCCTTCTGGATCACGCAAAGGGCCAGATGAGATACCGCAATATTTATCACTGTACACGGATGACCCTGAAACAGTATCTGGACGCCCTGGTGGATCTGAATTTTCAGGAGGACAAAGAGGCGGATTGGGACCGGGTAGAGAGCTTCTGGATCTGGCGGAAATCGTTCTTAAAGAACAACGACGGCGGCTGGTCCCTGAAAGAGGCTCTGGCCAGTATTCTCAGGCGTTATATTGCCGCGTGGCAGGAATTCGACCATCTGGATCATATTCTCCGCTGCATGGGAGCCCTCTCCTGCTATCTGGAGCAGGAAGAGGCGGGAAGAACCCTCCCGCAGGATGAGGCCGCAGGCATCCGCCGCTTCCGGAAGGCCCTCTGTCAGTATGGCTCCGATCTGGAAGGATGGGAGCTGGTGGAGCAGGAT
>ERZ778496.1261-NODE-1261-length-18841-cov-7.169967_pt1 | contig 18841 bp, 18 predicted proteins | sample MGYA00433099_ERZ778496 | MGnify/ENA primary metagenome ERZ778496 (study PRJEB29527, sample SAMN07138962) | mouse gut metagenome | material: feces | host: mouse | place: China:Nanjing | collected 2016-01-25 ... | reverse complement strand
CATTAATTCTGCAATTTATTGAATTTGCAAACTTTTGTAGGCCGGATAAGGCGTTCGCGCCGCATCCGGCATGGACAAAGCGCACTTTGTCAGCAATATGAGGCGGATTTCTTCCGCCTTTTTAATCCTTCAACATATACCCGCAAGTTATAGCCAATCTTTTTTTATTCTTTAATGTTTGGTTAACCTTCTGGCACGCTTTGCTCATCACAACACAACATAAGAGAGTCGGGCGATGAACAAGTGGGGCGTAGGGTTAACATTTTTGCTGGCGGCAACCAGCGTTATGGCAAAGGATATTCAGCTTCTTAACGTTTCATATGATCCAACGCGCGAATTGTACGAACAGTACAACAAGGCATTCAGCGCCCACTGGAAACAGCAAACTGGTGATAACGTGGTGATTCGTCAGTCACACGGTGGTTCAGGTAAACAAGCGACGTCGGTAATCAACGGTATTGAAGCTGATGTTGTCACGCTGGCTCTGGCCTATGACGTGGACGCAATTGCGGAACGCGGGCGGATTGATAAAGAGTGGATCAAACGTCTGCCGGATAACTCCGCACCGTACACTTCCACCATTGTTTTCCTGGTGCGTAAGGGCAATCCGAAGCAGATCCATGACTGGAACGATCTGATTAAACCGGGTGTTTCGGTGATCACGCCTAATCCGAAAAGCTCTGGTGGCGCACGCTGGAACTACCTGGCTGCCTGGGGCTACGCGCTGCATCACAACAACAACGATCAGGCAAAAGCACAGGATTTTGTTCGGGCACTGTATAAAAACGTCGAAGTTCTGGATTCTGGCGCGCGCGGCTCCACTAACACCTTTGTCGAGCGCGGGATTGGCGATGTACTGATCGCCTGGGAAAACGAAGCTCTGCTGGCAGCGAATGAACTGGGGAAAGATAAATTCGAAATCGTCACGCCGAGTGAGTCTATCCTCGCAGAGCCAACCGTGTCGGTGGTCGATAAAGTGGTCGAGAAAAAAGGCACCAAAGAGGTGGCGGAAGCCTACCTGAAATATCTCTACTCGCCAGAAGGTCAGGAAATTGCCGCGAAAAACTACTACCGTCCGCGCGACGCTGAGGTGGCGAAAAAGTACGAAAATGCGTTTCCAAAGCTGAAGTTATTCACCATTGATGAAGAGTTCGGCGGCTGGACGAAAGCGCAAAAAGAGCATTTTGCTAACGGCGGTACGTTCGATCAGATCAGCAAACGCTGATTTCCCCAGGATAATTATCAAACCCGGTGGTTTCTCGCGACCGGGTTTTTTATTTGTCACGATTTTGCGTTACCCTTGCATCTCTTTGAGGTACAGGGAAAAAAAGATGAAAAAAGCGGGTCTTCTTTTTTTGGTGATGATAGTTATCGCCGTTGTGGCTGCCGGTATTGGTTACTGGAAATTAACCGGTGAAGAGTCGGATACATTACGTAAGATTGTCCTTGAGGAATGTTTGCCCAATCAGCAGCAAAATCAAAATCCTTCGCCATGTGCGGAAGTCAAACCCAATGCCGGATACGTGGTTTTAAAAGATCTTAATGGTCCACTGCAATATCTGTTGATGCCAACGTATCGTATTAACGGTACTGAAAGTCCTTTGTTGACCGATCCTTCAACGCCGAACTTCTTTTGGTTGGCCTGGCAGGCGCGTGATTTTATGAGCAAAAAATACGGCCAGCCGGTTCCCGATCGCGCGGTTTCTTTGGCGATCAACTCCCGCACCGGGCGTACGCAAAACCATTTTCATATTCATATCTCTTGTATTCGTCCTGATGTGCGCGAACAACTGGATAACAATCTGGCGAACATCAGCAGCCGCTGGTTGCCACTGCCAGGTGGTTTGCGCGGGCATGAATACCTGGCGCGTCGGGTAACGGAAAGCGAACTGGTACAACGCAGCCCATTTATGATGCTGGCAGAAGAAGTACCTGAGGCGCGGGAACATATGGGAAGCTACGGGCTGGCGATGGTACGGCAGAGTGATAACTCATTTGTATTGCTGGCGACACAACGAAATCTACTGACGCTTAACCGTGCTTCAGCCGAGGAAATTCAGGATCATCAGTGTGAGATTTTGCGTTAAGGCGAAGAGTTAAGGAAAGTAAGTGCCGGATATGAAATCCGGCACCTGTCAGACTTAAGCCTGTTTAGCCGCTTCTGCAGCTTTAACGATCACTGCGAAAGCGTCAGCTTTCAGAGAAGCACCGCCAACCAGCGCGCCGTCGATATCTGGCTGAGCAAACAGTTCTGCAGCGTTAGACGCGTTTACAGAGCCGCCGTACTGAATGATCACTTGTTCAGCGATGTTAGCGTCAACTTTAGCGATGTGGTCACGGATGAATTTGTGAACAGCCTGTGCCTGAGCCGGAGTTGCAGATTTGCCAGTACCGATTGCCCATACAGGTTCGTAAGCGATAACCGCACCTTCGAATGCCGCAGCACCCTGAGTTTTCAGTACCGCGTCGATCTGACGTGCGCAAACTTCTTCAGTTTTGCCCGCTTCGTTTTCAGCTTCGGTTTCACCGATGCACAGAACCGGAGTCAGGCCCTGCTCTTTCAGCACCGCGAATTTTTTCGCGATCAGTTCGTCAGACTCTTTGTGGTAAGTACGACGTTCAGAGTGGCCGATGATGATGTACTGAGCGCCGATGTCTTTCAGCATAGCGGCAGAAGTTTCACCGGTGAATGCGCCGGACAGGCTCAGGTCCACGTTTTGCGCACCCAGCATGATGTGGCTGCCTTCAGCTTCGCGCTTCGCCATATCGATGTACATTTCCGGTGGTGCGATTGCAACCGCACAGCCAGCAACACCTGCCAGCTCTTTACGCAGGTTAGAAACCAGCTCGTGAACCATGTGGCGGCTGCCGTTCAGTTTCCAGTTACCCATCACTAAAGGATGTCGCATTTTAATTCTCCAGGCTTATAAGCGAATAAAGGAAGATGGCCGCCCCGCAGGGCAGCAGGTCTGTGAAACAGTATAGAGATTCATCGGCACAAAGGCTTTGCTTTTTGTCATTTATTCAAACCTTCAAGCGATTCAGATAGCGCCAGCTTAATCGGTTCAACAGCGAAGGTCAGCCCCTTTTCGCCGTTGTCCGCGACAACATAACGCAGTGCACCTTCTGTCTCGGTGTAATAACGTTTGTTTTTCCCCGCCGTTAGTAGCGACTGCAGTTTTTTCTGGCTTTGTGTTTTGGTCATTAATGGGGTGAGTGTGCGGATCACTGCTGCCATGTATTCCTGAGCTTTCGCTTTCGCTGCTTTTTGCTCTGGCCCCTGGATGGGTAGCCAGGTCATTTGAATGCTTTTGATTTTTAAGGTACCGCGCTCCAGCGCTGTAGAAGCATACAAGTTCTCGTTAATTTTACTTGCAGCACGAGTGAGATTGGCTTTGTCGGGACTGCTGTCGATGGCACGAAATTCGTTCAGTGGCAGGCTAGGATTCTGGCTGTTAAAGTCTTCTCGAAACTGGCTGATGGAGAGATCGAAAGTAGGGGCTCCAGCCAGCAGATAAGGCGCGGTCGTTGCCGTATCTGGTGTTTGTGCATGCGCCGTTGTTGTAACGGTTAATGCAGAACATAAGAGAAAAAACAGCGTACACCCTGGCTTCATTGACAGTACCTTTTGTTATGACTGGCTCCGATTAAAACGATATCTGTCGCCCTTGTCAAAAGGGTAGAATCCTGGAAAAGACAACCATCAAGGAACTTACATGACCATACAGCAATGGTTATTCTCATTTAAAGGGCGTATTGGACGCCGTGATTTCTGGATTTGGATAGGCCTGTGGTTCGCAGGCAGGCTGGTGCTTTTCTCACTGGCGGGTAAAAATTTACTCGATATTCAGACCGCGGCGTTTTGCCTTGTGTGCTTGCTTTGGCCAACAGCGGCAGTAACTGTTAAGCGCTTGCATGATCGCGGGCGTTCCGGCGCATGGGCATTTCTGATGATTGTGGCGTGGATGCTGCTGGCGGGTAACTGGGCGATTTTACCGGGTGTCTGGCAATGGGCGGTGGGGCGTTTTGTCCCGACGTTGATTCTGGTGATGATGCTTATCGATCTTGGTGCGTTTGTTGGCACACAAGGCGAAAATAAATATGGTAAAGATACTCAGGATGTGAAGTATAAAGCCGACAATAAATCAAGTAATTAACCTTTAATATATCTCTTACTGCTATTTTTTTCCGGGATTGTTATTTCCACGATGCAAATGACAATACCCGGAAAATCCTTCTGAACTCTTCACCTTAAGCAATATCAAAAAAAATGGTAATCCATAAGATCATTACTTGTTTGTTCTTCCCTTAACGGCGCATTATTCTTAAGTCGTAATCGACAGAGAGGCGAATATACAGAGGTGCCCTATGAAAGATGTCGTAGATAAATGCAGTACTAAAGGATGTGCGATTGATATCGGTACGGTGATTGATAACGACAACTGTACCAGTAAGTTTTCGCGCTTTTTTGCCACCCGCGAAGAAGCAGAGTCTTTTATGACCAAACTGAAAGAGCTTGCCGCCGCTGCATCCTCTGCAGATGAAGGGGCCAGCGTGGCCTACAAGATTAAGGATCTGGAGGGGCAAGTTGAGCTTGATGCGGCCTTCACTTTCTCATGCCAGGCCGAGATGATTATTTTTGAGTTATCACTGCGTTCGTTAGCTTGATGGAGTTGCTTTAGAAGGAGTTAAACATGGCTTATAAACACATTGGCGTGGCAATTTCCGGGAATGAAGAAGATGCCTTACTGGTGAATAAAGCCCTGGAGCTCGCCAGACATAATGACGCTCACCTGACGTTAATTCATATTGATGATGGCTTGAGCGAGTTGTATCCGGGTATCTACTTCCCTGCAACAGAAGATATTCTTCAATTGTTGAAGAATAAGTCGGATAACAAGCTGTATAAACTGACGAAAAATATTCAATGGCCGAAGACAAAACTGCGTATTGAACGCGGAGAAATGCCGGAAACACTGCTGGAAATTATGCAAAAAGAGCAGTGCGACCTCCTTGTCTGTGGTCATCATCACTCATTTATCAACCGTTTGATGCCGGCATATCGCGGGATGATCAATAAGATGAGTGCGGATTTGCTCATCGTGCCGTTTATCGATAAGTAACCGCTTACCAGTAATGCTCCGCTGTCATATGGCCCGGTCGGCGACGTAAATGTTTCGTCATCTGCCGGGTCTCTTTCAGCAACTGTTGTGTATCGCGCACCATCTGTGGATTGCCGCACAGCATCACATGGCTGGTTTCTTTATTCATCGGCAGGCCAATCGCGCTTTCCAGTTCCCCACTTTCAATTAACGCCGGTATCCGCCCGGTGAGCGACCCCGCTGCCGTTTCCCGACTGACCACCGTCTGAATGCGCAGTTTTCCTTCGTAGCGTTTTTCCAGTTCTTGCATCAGTGGCAAATAGCTTAAGTCGGCGGCATAACGTGCGGCGTGAACCAGGACCAGATTTTTGAAGCGATCTAAATCTTTGCCTAGTTGCAGAATCGATAAATAAGGGCCAATCGCTGTACCGGTTGCCAGCATCCATAGCGTTTCGCAGTCCGGTACTTCATCCAGAACAAAGAAGCCAGCTGCTTCGCTAACCACCTGCACTTCATCGCCTGGTTTCAGTGCCGCCAATCGTGGGCTTAATTTGCCATCGGGGACGGTGACCAGGTAAAACTCCAGATCGGGATTATCGGGCGAGTTAACATAGGAGTAGGCGCGCTGGACGCGTTCGCCGTCGATTTCAAGGCCAAGCTTGGTGAATTGCCCGGCGGTAAACGGAAGCACGGGGGCGTGAACGGTGAGACTAAACAGGGCGTCGGTCCAGTTCTGCACTTTAGTGACTTTGCCTGTTACCCAATCAGCCATGTTTTTCTCCTGTTTTGATTAACTTGCCTTATCTTCGTTCTCCGAACAAAAAAATTCCAGTCCCGAAGGACTGGAAGGCTCAATCGATCAAATCAATCAGAGGATGTGCACCTGCATTTCCGGGTCTTTGCGATCCAGATAGTGGATGGACTGAATGCGGCGAATGGTGCGTGACTTGCCGCGGATCAGCAGCGTTTCGGTAGTCGCGATATTGCCTTTGCGGCTAATGCCTTCCAGCAGATCGCCTTTGGTAATACCGGTGGCAGAGAAGATGACGTTATCGCTGCGCGCCATATCGCCCAGGCGCAATACTTTACCGGCTTCGATGCCCATCGCTTTGCAGCGTGCCAGCTCCTGCTCGCCAATGCGACGATTCTCTTCGTTGTCGCCTTTGACGTCATGACGCGCCAGCAGACGACCGTTCATGTCGCCATCTAATGCGCGGATCACCGCCGCAGAAACTACGCCTTCCGGCGCGCCACCAATACCGTACAGCACGTCAACTTCGCTGTCTGGCATACAGGTGAGAATTGAGGCCGCAACGTCGCCATCCGGAATAGCAAATACGCGTACGCCGAGTTGCTGCATTTCAGCGATAACGGCATCGTGGCGTGGTTTAGCCAGAATCGTTACCGTCAGTTCGCTCAACGGTTTGCCGAGCGCCGCCGCTACATTGCGCAGGTTATCCGCCAGCGGCAGGTTCAGATCAATGGTGCCTTTGGCTCCCGGCCCGACAATCAGCTTCTCCATATACATATCCGGCGCATTGAGGAAGCAGCCTTTATCGCCTACTGCCAGCACCGCCAGCGCGTTAGCCTGGCCCATCGCCGTCATGCGCGTGCCTTCAATCGGATCAACAGCAATATCTACCGCGTCGCCGCGACCAGTACCGACTTTTTCACCAATGTAGAGCATCGGTGCTTCGTCGATTTCACCTTCACCAATGACGATGGTGCCGTCAATGTTGACCTGGTTGAGCATAATACGCATGGCGTTTACCGCCGCGCCGTCCGCGGTGTTTTTATCGCCGCGTCCTAACCATTTGTAGCCAGCCAGCGCCGCAGATTCGGTGACGCGGGAAAATTCGATGGCAAGTTCTCGTCTCATAGCAAACTCTAAGCAGTAAGGAATGGCGCGAAGTGTAGCACAGGGGAAGGGTGGGATTATTGATGTGTGCGGGGTTGCCCCCGCACGGTTTCAGGACTACCGGATGCGGCATAAACGCTTCATCCGGCATTTACATTACTCGTCGTGTTCTTCCCACGCCATCGCGCGTTTGACCGCTTTTTTCCAGCCTGCGTAACGGTAATTACGCTCAGTGGTTTCGATGCCTGGACGGAACTCGCGTTCAATCACCGCTTTCTCTTGCAGCTCGTCGAGGTTCTGCCAGAAACCGACCGCCAGACCAGCAAGATAGGCCGCACCCAATGCAGTCACTTCGCGAACTTCCGGGCGCTCAACGCGGGTGCCGAGAATATCGGACTGGAACTGCATCAGGAAATTGTTTGCTACTGCGCCACCATCCACGCGCAGGGCGTGCAGACGGATACCAGAGTCGGCCTGCATCGCTTCCAGCACGTCACGCGTCTGATAAGCAATAGACTCCAGCGTCGCGCGTATAATGTGGTTAGCGTTCACCCCACGAGTCAGACCGAAAATCGCCCCGCGCGCATACGGGTCCCAGTACGGCGCACCCAGCCCGGTAAATGCCGGAACCACATACACACCATTGGTGTTTTGCACTTTGGTGGCGAAATATTCGGAATCGTAGGCGTCGTTAATCAACTTCATCTCATCGCGCAGCCACTGAATGGATGCGCCTGCCATAAACACCGCACCTTCCAACGCATAGTTCACTTCGCCAGTCGGGCCGCAGGCGATGGTGGTCAGCAGGCCGTTTTCTGATTTCACCGCTTTCTCGCCAGTGTTCATCAGCATAAAGCAGCCAGTGCCATAGGTGTTCTTCGCCATCCCTTCTTTCACGCACAACTGACCAAACAGCGCGGCCTGCTGGTCACCGGCGATCCCGGAGATTGGAATACGCGTGCCGCCTTTGCCGCCAATGTTAGTCTGACCGTATACTTCGGAAGAACGACGCACTTCTGGCAGCATCTCGCGCGGAATATCCAGCACTTCCAGCATTTTGTCGTCCCAGTCCAGGGTATGGATGTTGAACAACATGGTACGAGAGGCGTTGGTGTAATCGGTCACATGGACACGGCCCTGAGTCATTTTCCAGATAAGCCACGTATCAACCGTACCAAACAGCAATTCACCACGACGTGCACGCTCGCGAGAGCCTTCCACATGGTCGAGGATCCACTTCACTTTGGTGCCAGAAAAGTACGGGTCAATCACCAGACCGGTATTGCTGCGGATATAATCTTCTAAACCGTCACGTTTTAAATGCTCGCAGATTTCTGCGGTACGACGGCACTGCCAGACAATGGCGTTATAGATAGGCTTGCCGGTTTCTTTTTCCCAGACAATAGTGGTTTCACGCTGGTTCGTAATACCGATAGCTGCAATTTGATCGGAACTGATATCGGCTTTCGCCAGCACTTCTACCAGCGTGGAGCTTTGGGTGGCCCAGATTTCCATTGGGTCGTGTTCTACCCAACCTGGTTTTGGGTAGATTTGCTCAAATTCGCGCTGCGACACGCTAATGATATTGGCATCGTGATCCATTACGACCGCGCGGGAGCTGGTGGTGCCCTGGTCGAGCGCAACGATATATTTTTTTTCAGTCATGTTTAATTGTCCCGTAGTCATATTACAGCGAAGCTTTTTGTTCTGAAGGAGTTGTGGTTTCCTTTTCTTCCACAACACAGATATCGCAAGGCAAATGGCGACCAATCAGTTTGCGGTAGGCAAATGCACCTACAATCGCGCCAACGATAGGGCCGAAAAGCGGCACCAGGAAGTAAGGAATGTCTCTGCCGCCGGTAAAGGCGACATTGCCCCAGCCCGCCAGCCAGGCAAAGACTTTCGGACCGAAGTCACGCGCTGGGTTCATGGCAAAACCTGTCAATGGGCCCATAGATGCGCCAATGACCGCAATCAGTAGACCAATCAGCAAGGGAGCCAAAGGGCCGCGTGGTACACCGTTGCCATCATCCGTTAACGCCAGGATCAGCCCCATCAGAATAGCGGTAATCACCATCTCAACTGCGAAAGCCTGCACAAAATTGATATGAGGATTAGGGTAAGTAGAGAAAGTGCCAGCCAGATCAACACTTTCAACGCTGCCGCGAACAATGTGATGAGTCTGCTCGAAGTCGAAAAATAAATTGTAGTAAAGCCCGTAAACTAAAGCCGCAGCACAGAAAGCGCCGGCAACTTGTGAAACGATAAAAGGAATAACTTTGCGCTTGTCGAAACAGGCAAACAGCCACAATGCAATGGTAACAGCGGGATTAAGATGCGCGCCGGAAACCCCTGCGGTCAGGTAGATGGCCATTGCCACCCCCAGTCCCCAAATGACACTGATTTCCCACTGACCAAAAGACGCACCAGCGACTTTTAGTGCTGCAACGCAACCCACACCGAAGAAAATCAACAACCCGGTACCGAGGAATTCAGCAATGCACTGGCCTTTCAAGGTTGATGTTTGACTCATAATCGGATCCTGAAGAGTTAATGTTTGTTGTATGCGTGAAAGTCACGGACCTCCACGATGCTTGTAGGCATGCTGTAAACTTATCGTTAACGAGCAAAAGCGAGAAATATCGAACTTAAAATGTGTGTGCTTCGTCATAAAATGAGCGTTATCGCGCCATTTATTCCATCTGATTGTACATGATGCATGTTTGTTAGATCATTCGCGCAACAAATTTATTAACATTTTCGATTGATGTGGATTATGTCACCAGGAGAAGGATGAAAAGTGTGGCAAACCGTAATCTGCAAGGCGTGCCGCTGGACAGCGATGGCGCGGCTTCATACAATCGGAGCTAACTAAAGTGCGCTCGTATTTATTAAGGCGTCACCGGTAATCGGGACGAGGATTTTTATCCATCAACGCCTTGCAATTCAGGAGAGGTATGACAATGTCATTAGAAGTGTTTGAGAAACTGGAAGCAAAAGTACAGCAGGCGATTGATACCATCACTCTGTTGCAGATGGAAATCGAAGAGCTGAAAGAAAAAAACAACTCACTGTCGCAGGAAGTTCAAAATGCCCAGCATCAGCGCGAAGAGCTGGAGCGTGAGAACAACCATCTGAAAGAACAGCAGAACGGCTGGCAGGAACGTCTGCAGGCCCTGCTGGGTCGCATGGAAGAGGTCTGATTACGCTTCATCTTCCGCGTAATTTCTTTACTGTGTAGGCCAACAGGTAACGCAGAAAAAAGGCACCTTGCGGTGCCTTTTCTATCATTCAATATCCAGCGGATCTTCAGAAAGAATAATCCCGGTATTGTCGGCATAAAGATGGTCGCCGGAGAAGAAGGTGACACCGCCAAAATTGACGCGGACATCGCTTTCGCCAATGCCTTCGCCAGCGGCACCAACCGGAATTGCCGCCATCGCCTGGATGCCGATATCCAACTCTTCCAGGTCATCTACCTGACGCACCGCGCCGTAAATGACCAGACCTTCCCATTCATTTTGTACTGCCAGACGCGCCAGTTCAGCATCGACCAGTGCGCGACGAACAGAACCACCGCCATCGACGACAAGAACACGACCACGGCCATTCTGTTCGAGCAGATCGTACAGCAACCCGTTGTCCTCGAAACATTTTACCGTGATTATTTGTCCGCCAAACGACGCCCGTCCGCCAAAGTTGGAGAACAGCGGTTCCACGACGTTAACATCTTCTTGATAGATGTCACAAAGCTCGGAAGTATCGTATTTCATAGGCTTAACATTCAGTTGCTGCGAGAATTTTCAGTATATCGCGCTATGTAGGCTGTTGGCAAAATCATCAATTGTTAATTGATATTTGTCAGTTATGCTGCCCACTGGCTTAGGAATATCCCTAAAACAAACAGCAGGTTAGTCAGTAACGCTCCCTTGACAGTACGTTCCAGCATTGGTCGCATCGCCACCGGGTCCATTTCCCGCATCACATAACGGGCTTGCTTCACCAGTAATGGTGCCGCCAGCAGGAACAGCCAGCCCCACAGGCTATGCAGCGAAAAGAGATTAAACAGCGCCAGACACACCAGCGAGCCCATCAGCAGGCAGGCATGATAACGACGCGCGTTCACTTCACCTAAGCGCACCACCAGCGTGTTTTTGCCATTTTCGCGGTCGCTATTGATATCACGCAGGTTATTAATATTCAGTACTGCCGTTGCCAGCAGGCCACAGGCGGTCGCCGGAAGGATCAGTGCCGGAATCAATGTATGAGCCTGTAAATACCAGCTCCCCATGACACTCAACCAGCCAAAGAAAACCAGTACGGAAATATCACCCAGACCGATATAACCATAAGGACGATTGCCCACGGTGTAGGTGATAGCGGCAATGATCGACAACCCGCCAAGAATCAGGAAACCGACAAAATCGGCCAGCGTATGGCATGCCACTGCAACCAGTGCCAGCCCGGAGAGACAGATGAGCACGACGGTAATAATGAGCGCCCGTTTCATCTCTTGCTGGGTAATGACCCCTTTTTGCATGCCGCGTAGCGGCCCAATGCGGTCAGGTTTATCGCTGCCTTTTACCGCATCGCCGTAATCATTGGCGAGGTTAGAAAGGATCTGTAATAGCCCGGCGGTAATTAGTGCCAGCAGGGCGACCAGCGGATCGAAGTGACCTTGCCACCATGCCAGCGCCGTCCCGACGATAATTGCAGCAAAGGCGAGGGGGAGGGTTTTAGGTCGTAAACTTTCCAGCCACGCCTGAGTTCGGCTAATTTGTTGTTCAGTCATAATACGCGCCAATAAAAATGGGGCCTTTCAGCCCCATCAAACAATGATGAAAATGATTGAACGCGATTATAGGATAAAACGGCTCAGATCTTCATCTGCCACCAACGCATCCAGATGTTTGCTCACATAATCTGCGTCAATGATGATAGTTTGACCGCTTAAATCGCTGGCGTCGTAGGAAATCTCTTCCATTAAACGCTCCAGAACAGTGTGTAAACGACGAGCACCGATGTTTTCGGTAGATTCGTTCACCTGCCATGCCGCTTCCGCGATGCGCTTAATACCGGAGTCGGTAAACTCGATATTTACGCCTTCAGTCGCCATCAGTGCTTTGTACTGCACGGTGATAGAGGCATTCGGCTCGGTCAGAATACGCTCGAAGTCGCTGGTGGTCAGCGCCTGCAGTTCAACGCGGATTGGCAGACGACCTTGCAGTTCCGGGATCAGGTCAGACGGTTTCGCAATCTGGAACGCGCCAGAAGCGATAAACAGAATGTGGTCAGTTTTGACCATCCCGTGTTTGGTGGAAACGGTGCAACCTTCTACCAGCGGCAGCAGGTCACGCTGAACGCCTTCACGAGAAACATCCGGACCGGAAGACTCGCCGCGCTTACAGATTTTGTCGATTTCGTCGATAAACACGATCCCGTGCTGCTCAACAGCGTCGATAGCGTCTTGCTTCAGCTCTTCCGGGTTCACCAGTTTCGCCGCTTCTTCTTCAATCAGCAGCTTCATGGCGTCTTTGATTTTCAGCTTACGCGCTTTTTGCTTCTGGCCGCCCAGGTTCTGGAACATGGACTGCAGCTGGCTGGTCATCTCTTCCATGCCTGGAGGAGCCATAATTTCAACGCCCATCGGTGCTGCGGCAAGATCGATCTCGATTTCTTTGTCATCAAGCTGGCCTTCACGCAGTTTTTTGCGGAATGCCTGACGAGCAGCGGACGGTTCCTGCTGCTGTTCGGTCTGTCCCCAGTTGTTTTTAGCAGGTGGGATCAGCACGTCGAGAATACGTTCTTCTGCCAGTTCTTCAGCGCGATAACGGTTTTTCTCGATAGCCTGGACGCGTACCATTTTCACGGCGGCATCGGTCAGATCGCGAATAATAGAATCCACTTCCTTACCGACGTAGCCCACTTCGGTGAATTTGGTCGCTTCAACTTTGATGAACGGCGCATTCGCCAGCTTAGCCAGACGACGGGCGATTTCAGTTTTACCGACACCGGTCGGGCCGATCATCAGGATATTTTTCGGGGTCACTTCATGGCGCAGCTCTTCGTTGAGCTGCATGCGACGCCAGCGGTTACGCAGAGCAATCGCCACAGAACGCTTGGCGTTGTCCTGGCCGATGATGTGCTTATCCAGTTCGCTGACGATTTCGCGTGGGGTCATTTCAGACATGGGAGATCCTTACGCTTTGTAGCTTAATTCTTCGATGGTGTGGAAATGGTTGGTATAGATGCAAATGTCGCCTGCAATATCCAACGCCTTTTCAGCAATTTCACGAGCACTCAGTTCAGTATTTTCTAACAGTGCACGCGCCGCAGCCTGGGCGTAAGGGCCGCCGGAGCCGATAGCAATAAGATCGTTTTCTGGCTGCACCACGTCACCGTTACCGGTGATGATAAGCGATGCAGTTTCATCCGCGACTGCCAGCAGTGCTTCAAGTTTGCGCAGCATGCGATCGGTACGCCAGTCTTTCGCCAGCTCAACGGCGGCTTTGACCAGATGGCCCTGATGCATTTCCAGTTTACGTTCAAACAGTTCGAACAGCGTAAAAGCATCCGCAGTACCGCCCGCAAAGCCCGCGATGACTTTGTCGTTGTACAGACGGCGGACCTTTTTCACGTTGCCTTTCATTACGGTATTGCCCAACGTGGCCTGACCATCACCAGCGATGACCACATGGCCGTTACGGCGTACGCTTACTATAGTTGTCACGAGCTGACCCCTTGGTTACGAATACAGAGTACAAACCCCGTACAAAAGTACGGGGCATAATGCAATTATAGATGGGGGGGATTTTGAGGGTTTCAACCCCCGGCGGCGAGCCGAATGCAGTTTGTATGACCCGCCATCTTCAACCGATTGAGGGTGCTGTCTGCGTTCTCTTTGCCTTTCACCGGGCCAATGACCACACGATTCCAGCCATTGTTGGTGGTGATTTTCGAGTCAAATCCTTCGAACGCCAGCTGAGCACGTACCGTCTCTGCCTGTTCCGCGCCTCTGAACGAACCGCACTGCACCATCCAGCGGCGTTCGTCTTTTTTCTCCGCCGTCGGTTTTGGCGCGTCAGCGGCACGAGCAACCGGCGCAGCTTGCTGCGGCTTCGACTGCGCGGTCGTGTGCGCAGGGGTTTGCAGCAGATCCTGGTACGGCTGCTGAGTAGAAGCCGGTTTAGACTGGCGCGGTTGCGCCTGTACCGGCGCGGCTTGCGACGTACGCGTCTGCTGCTGCCAGCTTTGTTCAGTCGTACGCGACTGCTGAGCCAGGCGTTGCTGCTCCGCTAATTGCTGCGCCTGACGCTGGCGTTGTAGCGTTTGCTGACGCTGTTCCGGCGTCTGTTCATTCCACGGAACTTCAACCAGCTGCGTTGGCTGCTGGCGCATATCAGCCTGCATTTGTTCAAGAAGCTGACGTTGTTCTGGTGTCAGTTGCTCCGGCGTTTTCACTTCACCACCGGCAGAAGGTTCTGTGGGCGCACGCACACCCGGCTGGCGACTTTCCAGCTCTTTAATGTAGCGCCAGCGTTCTTCTGGTTTTGGTGGTAGTCCGTTACCGGTCACTTTCTGGCTTTGCAGCGTCTCGGACTCTTCTTTCTTGTGATGCGTAATGAAGTACAGACCACCGATAAAGGTCACAAGAACGGCGGCAGCAATAGCGACCATAGCGGGAGAAACCGCAGGCAGATTTCGTTGCTTTTTCCGTGAGGTGCTCTTTTTTCGCCGCGAAGGTGCCGGTTGGCTGCGGCGTACATAATCTCGTTGTGCCACTATCGTTTCGCTGTATTTATTCGTTCGTCAGCCCGCCATGTTACTTAAGCGGCGGGCCTTTGACCAGTCACGGCAGTCTTAAAGGTTTACTTTAAGGTAACGCGCGTGTTGATCCCCGGATGATAAGTTCGCAGTCCATTAAACGAGAGCCACTGCCAACGTGTTGCCCCTGCATTTGATCAAGCAATAACAGCATAGCTTCCCGACCGATTTCGTAACGCGGCTGCGCGATGGTTGTCAGCGGCGGATCACAAAATTGCGTCAGGTCGATGTTATCAAAACCGATTATGGAAAGGTCTTCCGGGACTTTCAGCCCCTGGCGTTTTGCCTGAGAAAGTGCGCCGAGCGCCATCACATCGCTATGGCAGAAGACAGCAGTAGGCGGTTGTGGAAGATCAAGCAGCTGCTGCATCGCTTTGCTTCCGGCTTCGAAGGTGAAGTCGCCACGGGCGATGTATTGCGGATCAACCATAATGCCGCAGCGACGCAGCGCCTGAACGTAACCTTGCAGGCGGTAGTGACACAGCGGCATCTCTTCGGGACCGGCTATACAGCCAATCCGTTTATGCCCTTGCTCATATAGATAATTTACTGCATCAAATGCGGCGGTCAGATTGTCGATATGAACTGTAGGTAGCTCCAGTTCCGGTGCGAATTCGTTCGCCATCACCATCGGCGGCAGATTACGCTGTTCCTCAATGCTGGCATCAAACGGCAGCCTTGAACCCAGCAGCAACATGCCATCAATTTGCTTGGTGATGATCAAATCGATAAAGGTTTTTTCCTGCTGATTTTGATGCGCACAGTCGCCAATCAGCACCAGATATCCGTGATTTGCCGCCGTAACTTCGATACCGCGAATAATTTCGCTAAAGAAGGGATCGCAGATATCCGGGACAATCACCAGAATGGTGCGGGATTCATTACGCTTGACGTTGCGCCCCATAGGCTGCGGTAAATAACCCACTTCCCGGGCCGCTTTTTCAACCCGATTACGGGTGGCCTGGGAGACTTTATCGGGATTCATTAATGCTCGGGAGACAGTCGCTGTAGAGACTTTTGCCTTGAGGGCAACGTCTTTCATGGTCGCGGCAGTTTCCTGCTTCTTCGCTTTCACACTCACTCCTCGCCTGGCACGTCAGGCGTACTACATCCATGTTTACTTCACATCGGCAACATTTTTAGCAGATAGCGCGTGAAAACGGTTACAGAATTTTCATGAAAAGTGTGATGAATATTGAATTTTTCGATCCGCCTCGCAACGTTTGCGCATTAGCCTTCGATGGGATCGACATCCAACACCCATTTCACCTTGCGGGAATCCGGTATTGTATTAATAAGCGCCAGCGTACCACTAATGATGTGTTGCAAGCGCACGCGGGAAGGGTGCTGCAACAAGATCTGCCAGCGCCAGCGGCCACCACGCTTAGGTGCCAGAGCCGGAACCGGGCCGAGAACCCACAGTTTGTCGTCTGCCAGCGGGCTGGAAAGGATCAGATTACGCAGTTGTTGCAGGAACAGCGGCGCATGCTGATTGTTATGATCTTCCGCACGCACAATCACATGGCTGGTCCACGGCGGCAGCTGCATCATGCGTCGCTCAGCTAGCGCCTGTTCGGCAAAGGCGTCGTAGCCTTTATAGAGCAACGTTTGCAACAGAGGATGTTCCGGATGGTGCGTTTGCAGCACCACTTCGCCCTGTTTACCCGCACGCCCGGCACGACCGGCGACCTGGGTGTAAAGCTGGGCGAAACGTTCTGCCGAGCGAAAATCGGCAGAAAACAGCGCGCCGTCCACATCCAGTAACGCCACCAGCGTCACATCCGGAAAGTGGTGACCTTTCGCCAGCATTTGCGTGCCAATCAAGATCCTCGCGCCGCCGCGATGCACTTCCGCCAGTTGCTGTTCCAGCGCCCCTTTGCGGCTGGTGGTATCGCGGTCGATACGTGAAATGGGCACGCCGGGGAACATCGGCGCAAGCGTCTGTTCAAGCTGTTCGGTGCCCAGCCCCACGGGGACCAGGTGCGTGGAACCGCAGGAAGGGCACTGGCGCGGCACCGGACGCTGACTGTCACAGTGGTGACAGCGCAAATGCTGTTGCGCCTGATGCAGCGTGTAGTAGTGATCGCAACGTGGGCATTCGGCTATCCAGCCGCAGTCGTGGCACAGCAGCGCAGGCGCAAAACCCCGACGATTAAGAAAGAGGATAACCTGATTGTTGGCCTGTAAATGCTGGCGCATACGGGTGATTAACGCCGGAGCCAGACCTGCCTGCACCTTCTGACCTTTTAAATCCAGCACATGTTGAATTGCCGGACGCGCATTCCCTGCCCGACGGGTCAGGCGCAGCAGGCGGTATTTTTTCTGCTGGACGTTGCATAACGTTTCCAGCGCGGGCGTTGCGGAGCCAAGAATAATCGGGATTTGCTCGCTATGCGCACGATACACCGCCAGGTCGCGGGCATGATAGCGCCAGCCTTCCTGCTGCTTGTAGGAGCTGTCGTGCTCTTCATCAATGACAATCACGCCGAGATTTTTAAACGGCGTAAACAGCGCGGAGCGGGTGCCGATCACAATCGCCGCCTCGCCATTTTTCGCTTTCAACCACGCCGAAAGCCGCTCGCTGTCGTTCAGGCCGGAATGCAGAACTTCCACGGGGGCATTAAAACGTTCACGAAAACGGGCGATAGTTTGCGGTGTCAGGCCGATTTCCGGCACCATCACCAGCGCCTGTTTGCCCTGAGCGAGCACGTTTTCCAGTACACTGAGATAAACCTCCGTTTTACCGGAACCGGTAACGCCCGCCAGCAGCCAGGCAGAAAAAGTATCTGCCGCGCTATGAATTGCGCCAACGGCGGTGGCTTGTTCGGTATTCAATCGCAACCGCTCACCAGAAACGGCATAGTTCGTTCGCCAGTCGCTAAACTCTGGTGTTTCACTTGCTAAATCACACAGACCTTTTTTGCGCAGCGCCTGCAACGCGGCATCATTAAATTCAAGTTCCGCGACCTGGTCGCGCCAGATTTTGCCTTGCCGTAACGCCGCCAGCGCCTGTTGTTGCTTTGGCGAACGTTTCAGGCTGTTAAGATCCACCGCCTGACCTTGTTCAGTGGCAAACCAGTACCACATCGGCGCGTTCGCCGCAGGCCGCCCCTGGCGCAGTAAAATCGGCAAGGCATGAAACAGCACATCGCCAATCGGATGATGATAGTAATCTGCCGCCCAGAGCAGTAACCGCCAGACGGAGTGAGTAAATACCGGCTCAACGTCCAGCACTTCAACTACCGCTTTCAGCTCGTTAAGCGGCAGCTCACTGACATCGCTAACTGACACCACAACCCCGATGCGCTCCTGCTGTTTGCCAAACGGCACGCGCACGCGACACCCGGCTTTAACCGTCATGCCTTCTGGCAGCAGATAGTCAAAGGTACGAGGAAGCGGAACGGGCAAGGCAACGTGGGCAACGGGCATAGCATCATCCTGACTTGAAATTCGGTGGGTTAGTATACACATTGCCGTAGAAGAGTGCGGATCAGTTTGCATACGCTGGTTAATTTCTGTATGATTTCGCGCCTTCGTACGAAATGATCGTATTGAAGCTATACTTTTAACATCGCGTGGTGTCTGGCGTTAGGGCTGGAAGAGCGACGCGGCCTTAAACCGAGGTTTTCCCATGAAAAAAGATATTCACCCGAAATACGAAGAAATTACTGCTAGCTGCTCTTGCGGTAACGTAATGAAAATCCGCTCCACCGTTGGTCATGACCTGAACCTCGACGTGTGCAGCAAGTGCCACCCGTTCTTCACTGGCAAACAGCGTGATGTTGCTACCGGTGGCCGTGTTGACCGCTTCAACAAGCGTTTCAACATCCCGGGCAGCAAATAAGACCGGATTTCCGAAAAAAGCGCCGCACGGCGCTTTTTTTGTGCCTGTAATTTGCCTTTTATAAATTCTGAAAAATTCCGGGGTGTTAACTCATTATCATTTCCTGTTGTTGACTGGCGCTAGGCTTCTGGTTCTTATTTATTTCAAAAGGATTTTACGATGAGCGGAAAACCGGCAGCGCGTCAGGGCGACATGACGCAGTATGGCGGTAGC
>ERZ778496.1260-NODE-1260-length-18848-cov-4.281222_pt1 | contig 18848 bp, 19 predicted proteins | sample MGYA00433099_ERZ778496 | MGnify/ENA primary metagenome ERZ778496 (study PRJEB29527, sample SAMN07138962) | mouse gut metagenome | material: feces | host: mouse | place: China:Nanjing | collected 2016-01-25 ... | reverse complement strand
TATATTAGCCACAACTTGACCCAACTATATATGCACTGTAATTTCGGCTTGAGCCCAAAAAGGTACATAAGGGATTCGTGGGCAAGGTCTCCGACCTTGGTGTTCTATTACTGTCTTTTACCCCAGCTAACTTCGTAAAGCCGGGGTTCTGCAAATGAACTGTCTTCGACAGTTTTTTTCCGGTTCTTTGGGGTTGGGAATATCAATAGATAGGTTTCACGATTTCTACGCGCATGCCGAGAGCTGATATGATGCGGTAGAACACTGTTACGCTGGGATTTATAAAACCATTCTCAATTCTTGAGATATAAGATTTAGTGACGTTTAGTTTCGCAGCGAGTTCGCTTTGTGTCATTTTCGCTTCTCTGCGGGTTTCTTTAATAATCTGGCCTGTGTAGAAGGCTTCTGCCTCCTCGATGGATTTTTCCCATTCGGCACTTCCGACCTTCCCGAAATTTTGTTCAAGAACCGGGGTGTAATCTTCGACTATGTTATTTTTTGCTTCCATAATATTCTGCTTTAATTTTTAACGCTTTGTTAATCTCGCTGTTCGGTGTTTTTTGAGATTTCTTTTGAAATCCATTAAAAAGCACGACAATATTTCCGTTATCAAAAATGAAGAATACGCGATAAATATTTCCATTCCACTCTGTGCGTAGTTCAAAGAGCCCATCGCATATAGATTTTACAAACTTGGTAGATAATCTCGGTTGAGTAGCCAGTAAGAGCAAACCTTGATTAATCTTAAATTGCGTCTTGTCATCAAGAGATGCCATGAATTCTCTGAAATATGTACCGAATGTCGTGATTTTCCTTTCCATTCACAAAGTTATGGAAAGTTTTAATATTATACAACTTTAAATGAGTAAAAGTTTCAAGATAATGCAAAAATTTGCGTATGGGCTATGTTTGTGGGGGTGAACCAAGGTGTGTGCGGGGTTGTTAGGAATGTAATATACACCCATTAGAGACCTTAAGATGTCGAGTTCGTCACGTCCTTATACTTTTGACCGCGTAGTGCGCATCGTCGCCGGTGTGGCGTTGCTTGCCGGTGCGATATGGCTTGTGAACTTGCTGCGCAATGTGTTGCTTCCGTTCGCCTTGGCGTGCCTGATAGCATATCTGCTCGACCCGTTGGTGGGCTATAATATGCGTTGGTTCAAAATCAAGCATCGCGGCCCGGCGAGTGTGCTGACCCTGCTCGAGGTGACTATAGTGCTGGCGGCCCTGGCTTATTTCTTCGTGCCCTCGATAATCAAGGAGATTAACCAGCTCGACGAGATAGTGCGGCGGAGTTCGGCCGGGTCGGCAATACCGTTTGTGCCGCAGGACATTGCCGAGCCGATACGGCGGTGGGTGGAAGACTTCAATGTGTCGAATTTCATCAAGAGTTCGCACTTTATGTCGCTCGTCAACTCGGGCTCGTCGTTGTTGGGCGCGACTGTCGACTTCCTGCTGCACACCCTCGAGTGGCTGCTGACCTTTATATATGTGATATTCATCTTGATAGACTATCCGAGCATTATGCGCGGTTTCCGTATGCTTGTGCCAAAGAAGTACCGCCGGACGGTGTATATGGTCGAGGATGATATAAAGGATAATATGAACCGCTATTTCCGCAGCCAGGCGCTGATTGCGCTGTGCGCGGCGGTGTTTTACTGTATCGGTTTCTCGATAGTGGGCATACCCCTGGCGATTGTGCTGGGCATAACGGTGGGGGTATTGTATATGATACCTTATTTCCAGTATGTGACGCTAATCCCTGTGGCGATTGTGTGCCTTATAAACTCGTCGACTGGCGCGACGCATTTCTGGCCCGAGCTGGGCGAGTGCGTGCTTGTCTACGCTGTCAGTCAGAGTATCTGCGACTATGTGCTCACGCCCAAGATTATGGGCCGTTCGCTTGGGCTCAACCCGGCGGTGATATTGCTGTCGCTGTCGGTATGGGGCACGCTGATGGGCATACTCGGCATGATTATCGCGTTGCCGGCGACGGCGTTGCTCCTGTCGTACTACAAGCAGTATGTGGTAGAGGCCGGGGTGCCTGTGACCAAGGGGTCAGAGCCGCCTGACGAGTGAAATGTATGCGCCGTATTGGTCGAGCGGCTCGGAGCGTAGTATTTCGAACTGTAAGGGCTGCGGTGTCAGCACCGTGGCCGCGTTGCTGCCGTCGAGTGGCAGGAGTATGTCGCGCCTGAAGTCGAGGCCGGGAGTTAGAGCGGCCTTGTAGAGGGCCTCTTTGAGCGTCCATGCCTTGACGAGGCAGTGGCGATAACGGTCTAATTCGTCGGGCGACAACACCCTTGGCGCAACGCGGGCCAACTGGGCGCGGTCAGTTTCGACATCAACGCCTACCGGCCTGTCGGCCAATACCATGGCGGCGCATGTGCGGCAATGGCTGATAGAAATTTCGAGGCCGGGGATGTTGATTGCAGGGCTTCCGTCGGGGCGGTGCGTAAGTGTGGCTCCAGGGCCTAAGGCATCGTTCAGTAGGGATGCGACGGCGGCACGTTCGGCCTCGCGGCCAGGCACTTGGAGGCCCTTGATGTATGTCTCGACGGCTTTCATTTGATACTCATCAAAATATGGATTGCGTCGCGTGTCAGGGCTGTCACTATGGGCCTAATCGAGTCGGCCGGGGTTGTAGTGCCGCTGATATTTGCCGAGCCACTGATGATTAGCCCGTTGGGCGACACGGCCAGTATCTGCACGGGCGTTGCACCGGCATCGACGCTCTCGACCACCTCGCAGTCGAAGTCGCCGCTGACGAAATTGTGTGTCACGGCCTTAGCACCGCCGAGGTTGAGGCTTATGCGCTGGCGGCGGTTGGCAATGGCACGGGGCAGGTCGTCGGTGTGGGTGGCACTTAGGTAGACAGTCGCGCCGTAGCGCGGATAGTATATGTCGAGCCAGCCGTCTTTTGGCGAACTTGTAGCGGCAGCGGCGTTTACCTCGATGCTCACAGGGCCAACAGTGAGGCGGCGGTAGGTGCTGTCGTATGCCTCGATGCGTGGGTATGCGTAGCGGCGCGGCGTGACATTGCTGTCCTTGTGGCGACACGACGACATGCCGACAAGTAAAATAAAAAGTATGATGATGTATTTTGTCATGCCACAACGTCTTCGGGCATGACCTTGACGCGCACCTCGGCTATTCGATGGTCGGAGACTTCGAGTATGAGGAAGCGGCAACGGCCATAGACGAGGGGTTCTTTGTCCTTGGGGAAGTCGCCCTTTATTGCCAGGAGCATGCCGGCGAGAGTCTCGACGTCCTGCGTGACCTCTTCGTAGTCGTCGGGTTCGAGGCCGGTGACGCGGAAGAAGTCGGTGAGCGGCGTGCGTCCTTCGAAGACGTATGTGTCGTCGCGCAGACGTTTGAAAGTGGTGTCGGGCTCGTCGTATTCGTCGTCGATGTCGCCGACAATTTCTTCGAGGACGTCTTCGAGAGTCACCACACCCTGTGTGCCGCCGTACTCGTCGACAACGACAGCCATGTGGAGCTTGAGCTTGCGGAAGTCTTCGAGCAGGTCATCGATTTGCCTCGACTCCGGCACGAAGTAGGCCGGTCGGAGCAGTTTTTTCCAGTCGAGTGTCGCGGCCTCGGGCTTGCCGATATATGGCAGCAGGTCGCGCGAGTAGAGAATGCCCTTGATATTGTCCTGGTTGGCCTCGTAGGCCGGCATACGCGAGTATCCGCTTTCGAGCACGATTTTCATAACCTGGTCGAAAGTCAGCTCAATGTCGAGGTCGGTGATTTCGACTCGCGGGGTCATGATTTCGCCGGCGGTGGTGTCGCCGAATTTGAGGATGCCTTCGAGCATCTCCTTGTCGTCGGCACCTTCGGTTATTTCGAGGGCTCGCGAGAGCTCGTCGGCGGTTATGTCGTTTGTCTGCTTTGTCACGACCTTGCGCACGAGCGTGCCCGATTTGACGAGTACTTTCGACATAGGGCTCATCATGCGGTATATTACCGACAGTCCGGGCTCGGCGAACTTGGCCCAGGCGGCATTGTAGTTGCTCGAATATAGCTTGGGTATGATTTCGCCGAAGAGCAGGATGAGGAACGTGAGCAGCACAGTCTGCAACACGAAGCTCCACACGGGGTTCATGTCGTCAAAGACGGGGCCTAAGGCGTAGTTACACAATACGACTATTGTGACGTTGACCAGGTTGTTGGCGATGAGTATGGTGGCAAGCAGCCTCTGTGGGTCGGCGAGTAGCCGGCGGATGCCCTCGCCGCGCGGGCTTTTGTCGAGTTCGTCGCACTGCTGCTCTGTGAGCGAGAAAAAAGCCATCTCGCTGCCGCTGACAAAGCCTGACATGAACAGGCAGCCCAATGCGAGTATTAGCGCGACTATCTGGCCCGAACCGAAGGCCGGTGTGGCCAGGGTGAGAGTTAAGGGTAAATTGAGAAGTAAACTGAATGGGTCAATATCCATTACCGGAGCAAAATGTTTATTTGCAAAGTTAGTGCTTTTTTATGTAATAGACAAATTATTGCGGTGTTGTAGAGAGCATATATCCGTGACCCGAGCGGTTGATGAGGTTGTTGCCCAGTTCGCCGAGTTTTTTGCGCAGGCGCGAAATGTTTGTGTCGACAATGCGCTCGTTTGTGCCTGCCGTGCTATCGGGCCATACCTTGTGGTGCAGCTCGATACGCGACACGTATGAGTCGACGTTTTTGATGAGCAGGTGTAAGATGGCGTATTCGGTGCGCGTAAGGGCGAGTGGTTTGCCATCGATTTTGACTGTCTGTGATGTCGCGTCGAGAGAAAGGTTGAGAAAGGTCAGCAGAGAAGCACGGTTGTTGTTGCCGTGACGTCGGAGCACAGACTTGACACGCGCAATTAGTTCGCGCAGCGAAAAAGGCTTTACGATATAGTCGTCGGCGCCGGCATCGAGGGCGTCGATGACCATGCGTTCGCTTTTTATTGGTGAATATAGAATAATGGCTATGTGTTCGGTAGCAGGGTCGTCTTTGAAGTCGTAAATCAGGTCCATGCCGCTGTAGGGCTGGTTCATGGCATCGACTATGACGAGGTTTGTAGAGTCCTGGGCAGTGCGGTCGACAGTTTCGGCGACTTTGACCACCTCGACGCTGTAGCCTTTACTGCGCAGATTGACCTGCAACAAATCTGTGATGTTGCTGTCGTCGTCTACAATCAATATGTGGCCCAGCGAAGGGGTAGAAACCATAATGCTCTGAATTTTTACAAACGCAAATTAACAAAATGTGTTTTAAAAATCCAAATTAGTAACAATATTGTATTAACTTTGTTCCCAAAAATTATTAAAAAAGTCTTTATAATCCTTTACTATCTAAAACTTCAGGGCCTTAACCCTAATATCTTTCACCGAATATTGCAGTACCGACGCGGACGAGGTTTGCGCCGGCGGCGATGGCGAGGGGGTAGTCGTGGCTCATGCCCATGGATAGTATGTCGAAGCCGACAAGGTCGGGGGCCGAGGACTGGATGTCGTGTTTGAGCCGTGCGAGGGCCTCGAAGTCGGCGCGGACACGGGCTTCGTCGTCGGTGTTACTTGCCATGCCCATGAGGCCGCAGATGTGTGTTGCCTTGAGGTCGCGGTAGCCTCCACGGGCGAAGAAGTCGAGGAGTTCGGCGGGGAGGAAGCCGAATTTTGTTTCCTCTTTGGCGACGTGGGCCTGGACGAGCACGCGGCTTACGATGCCGGCGCGCAGCGACTCGCTGTCGATGAGCCGGAGCAGGCGTTCGCTGTCGACGCTCTCGATGAGGCTTACGCATCGCGAAGCGACGAGTGCGCGGACCTTGTTGGTCTGCAGGTGGCCTATGAAGTGCCACTTGATATCTTGTGGCAGTCGTGCGGCCTTGTCGAGGAGCTCTTGCACGCGGCTTTCGCCAAATAGCCGCTGGCCGGCGTCGTAAGCCTCGGCAACAGCCTCGGCGGGGTGGAATTTAGATACCGCCACAAGGTCGACCCCTGCGGGGAGTGTCGACCGTATGGCGGCAAGTGATTGCTTGATAGTGGACATCAGATGCTGACTTTCATCTTGTAGACATCCATATAGGGTGTCTCGTTGATTTGTACGATTTCAAAGTCGGCCATAGTGTCTTTCATGCCGTCCATGAAAGTGTCGTAGGCGTTCTTGAAGTCGGAAGCCTGTACGAGTATGAGGGAGTTGGATTTTTTCTCGGCGGCAGTTTTTTCGTCGATTGTGATGAATGCGCATTTGACCAGGTAGTATCGGTCGCCGGCCTCGTTCCAGAAAATTTCTGCGATTTTGGTGCGTTTTACGGCCGAAACAGAAAATTCGCCCGAGATAAAGGGAGTTTCTTCTTCGGTGATACGAGCCTCGGCCTCGGTAAACGATACGGCGTCGACGAGGTATGCCTCGGTTACTTTTTTGACGGCACCGTTCTCCTGGAGTTTGTCGTAACGTACTTTACATTCAAACCAATTTGCCATATTTTATCAATTTTTTACTTAGAAATGTTTAGTCTTTGAGTCGTTTTAGGAACTCGGCGGCCCTATGGCTCAAGAGAGCCTTGAGGTCGGAATAATGATTGTAGACAGTCGATGGATTTTCGTTGAGCTGGTCGCTGAGCCTCTCGCGAATTTTGAGGGGTTTTGCGCCGTTTCCGCGAAATCGTTCGCCCAGGAGGAATGTTGCCAGTATGTACTGGTCGTGGGGAGTGAGTTCGCTGACGCTCGCAAGGGCCTCGAAGAGTGCCGAAATCTGCATTTCCTTCTGGGTCTTGGGGTGCATGTCGCCGTAGTCCTCGTCGATAGGCTCGGGGCTGTCGGGCAGGTGGCGTTCTTCGGTGTCGTCGCCTGTGCGCCCCTCTTCGGGCGACTGGCCCACAGTGTCGATTGTGGGTTTGCGGAACTCGTCGCGCAGGTAGTTTTTGAAACTCCTGGTCACGTATGCCAGCGGATTATTGTCGGCCGATATGCCGCGAAGTCGCCAGTTGCCCTTGCTGTCGGGGGTGATGTTGCGCACGACGAAGCTCTGTATGGCGTCGTCGATGTCGTCGTCGTTAAATTTCGCATTGACGTTTCGGGCGGCAGCGACGAGTTTGACGCGGTAGCGCACGAGCAATAGCTCGCCGACGGCTTTTGTATCGCCGTTAGCGGCAAGGACAACCAGCTCGTTGTCTTTTAATTTACGGTATTCCATCGGCTCAGCTTAGTCTTTTTCGTGGTGGCCAAACTGCTTGAGCAGCAATTCTTCGAGCTCGGCCATACCTGTTGTGGCCGGCTTGCGAATGACTGTTACCCCGTCGGGCACACGCGATGGACGCGGGTCGATGTAGTAGACGGGGACACCGCGACGCACATAGTTGAGCAGCCCGGCGGCGGGGTAGACAACCAGCGAAGTGCCGATTATGACGAAAATGTCGGCCTGCGAGGCGATGTCGGCGGCAGTCTCGAACATCGGCACGGCCTCCTGGAAGAAGACGATATGGGGACGCACCTTGTGCCCCTCGATGATGGTCTCGGGGGTTGTGCGCTCCTCGTAGCCGATTTTGAAGACCTTGCTTTCGTCGTCGACGGCGCGCACCTTGGTGAGTTCGCCGTGGAGATGTGTGATTTTCGACGAGCCGGCACGCTCGTGGAGGTCGTCGACGTTCTGGGTGATTACGTACACGTCGAAGTACTGCTCGAGGTCTTTGAGGAGCCTGTGTGCGGCGTTCGGCTCGACGGCGGCCAGTGCTGCTCGGCGGTCGTTGTAGAATTGGTGTATGAGTGCGGGGTTGCGCAGATAGCCGTCGTGGCTGGCGACGTCCATCACGTTATAGTTTTCCCACAGTCCGTCGGCATCGCGGAAAGTGCTGATACCGCTTTCGGCACTTATGCCGGCACCGGTAGAAACAACGAGTTTTAGTTTAGTCTGTGTCATCGAGGGAGAAGGATATATTGTTGCTGTTAGGTTTGGGCCCCTGGTTGTTTTGCGGCGAGGGCTGCCGGGCGCCGAAGGTTGCCGATGTCGGAGCCTGTGCGGCACTGCGCCCGGCGGCCTGTGCGGCTTTGCGCTTGTCGCGCTTGTAGGCCGGGGTGCGCTCTACCATGGCTATGGCCTCGTCGCTGTCGAGCTGGTCGGCGTTGAGGATGTAGTAGCTCTGGGTCTCCTGGCTGCGTATCAGTTCGTCGACCTTTTCGTGGCCGTAGGCATCGGCTATGGCACCGAGAGTGCTTATGTCGTCGACCTCGTCGGGGCGCGTGTTATCCTTGCCCTCAATGATTTCGATGGTCGTGCCGTCGGTATCGACCGACACGTCGAAGCCCGAGGCGAGGATTGTGAACTTGATTTTGTTGCCGAGGGTGTCGTCGAAGCCCCAGCCGAATTTGATGTGCACCGACTTGTTGATTTCTCGCACGAGGTTGTTTGCCTGTGCGGCCTCCGACACCTTGAGCTTGGGGTCGAGCTCGTGGCTATAGTAGAAGGCGAAGAGCAATTCCTTGGCCGACATGATGTTGGTGTCGCAGAGTAGCGGCGAGTGGAGGGCCGACTGTATGGCTTGCGACATGCGGTTCTCGCCCTCGCCGTAGCCCACGGAAATGAGGGCTGTGCGACCGTCGCGCAGACAGGTGTCGACGTCGCGCATATCGATGTTGATATTTGCGAGTGTCGTGACCATGTCGGATATTGTGCGTGCTGCCGTGGTGAGGATATCATCGGCCTTTGAGAAGGCTTCGTCCCACGCCATGTCGGGGTAGATGCTTGCCAGGCGGTCGTTGTTGATAATCAGCATGGCGTCGACGTTCTTTTGGAGCCGTGCCGCGCCCTCGATGGCACTCTTGATTTTGTTCATGCCCTCGAAGAAGAACGGAATTGTGACGATGCCTACAGTGAGCACGCCACGGCTCTTGGCCACGCCGGCCACAATCGGGGCGGCGCCGGTGCCTGTTCCTCCTCCCATGCCGGCGGTGACGAACACCATCTTGACGTCGGGAGTGAGCAGCTTTTCGATTTCGGGCACGCTCTCTTCGGCAGCCGCCTGGCCAACTTCGGGTTTACCTCCGGCGCCATAGCCGCCGCAAGTCTTGGGGCCGAGTAGCACCTTTGTGGCTACCGGCATAGGCAGCAGTGCCTGCTGGTCGGTGTTCAACACCACGAAATCGACACCTTTGACCCCCTGGTGTGTCATGTAGGCAACGGCATTGCAACCGCCACCGCCGACACCGAGGGCGAGGATAGTCGGAGGGTTTGTCTGACCGGCGAGGTCAGCGTTCTTATAGCTTGCCAAGAGGGCTGGGTCTTCTGCGTTTTCCATCTGTCGTGTTCTTTCTTCAAATTCTACCATCTGCTATTCGTCGGCGTCTGCGTCTTCTTCCTCTTCAACGCTCTGTGGCTGGAAGAGTTTGCAGATTTTGTCGCGCAGGTTGTTTATAGCAGCGCCGGCGCGTTCGGTGCTGGAACTGCCACCTTCGTATGGCTCTTCGGGCTCAACCTCGGATGCCCCGAAGGGGTCTTCGTCGTCGGGGTCGGTATATACCGGTTGCTCGGGGCGGCGATGATGTTGCTCTAAATCGGCATGTCCTTTGTTTTTGCGCCGTCCGAAGAACGGGAAGCCGTAGCGCGACTTAGCGGTTTCGGGTTGGGCGTCCACGTCGGGGTCGTCGTTGTAGAGGTCGGGGTCGTCCTCGTCGATGTTGCGACGACGGCCCGTGCCTTGTGCCGGGGTGTAAATCTCGGTCTGGCGCTGTTCCTGTCGCTGTTCCTGTCGCTGTTGGGGAGTCTCGGTAGTACCGGTCTCGGCGACGGGAACTTCGTCCTCCTCGGCGGGGTCTTCGAATACGGTTACGGGCGGGGCCGGCGGTGCGAGGGGTGACAGGCAACTGTCTTCGATTTTGCGCGCGCCTGCAACGAGCAGGGCTATGATGTCGATGTTGTCGGCACTATTTCGTCCGGCTACGCGGAATGCTATGTCGCGCGGCATGTCGGCAACACGAGTCGGCAGCTTGCCCTGTGCCGTGAGCTGGTTGCCGAAGGCCGCGATGTTGGCGCCGCCGCCGGTGAGCACGATTTTATTGAGCGTCTGGGCGTTGTATCCGGCGGCATTGAGCTGCGCCAGTACGTTGGCGGCGATTTCGCCGGCGCGCGAGTTGACGTATGCCGTAACCAACTCGGCATCGGCTATTTCGGCCTTGGCGGCAAATGCAATCTTCATGGCCTCGGCAGCTTCCTCGGTGATGTTGAAGCCCGTGGTGAGGTCGTAGGTGATGAGTCGGGCACCCATGGGTATGGTGCATACAAAGGCCAGCGTGCCCTCTTTGTAGACGGCCACGGTGGTTGTCTCGGCACCTATGTCGACAAGTGCTGTGCCGAGCTCTTTCTCGTCGGGAGTGAGCACCAGGTCGGCCACGGCGGTGGGGCGTATGATATATGTTACCTTTGCCGGGTCGATGGTGTCGTATTTAATGCGGTCGAGGTTCTGACGGGTCTCCTTTCCGCAGGTAATCATTACGAATTCACCCCTGAAACTCTCGCCGAAGGTGCCCACGGGGCGTCGCACGGCGGCATTGTTGACATAGAATATGCGCGGTACGGTAGCCTCGATGTTCTTGTCGCCCATGAAGTCGTGGGTAGCCTCGAAGGCGAGCCTTTCGACCTGTCGCTCGGTTATTTCACATTCCTTAGGGAATTTCTGAGCGGCCTGAGCCGGCGCCCCTGATAGCGAACGGCCTCCGAGAGCCACCGCCAGGGCGCGCACCTTGCGCGGCTTTACGCCCGGGGCGTTTTCGAGTCGGCGTATGATTTCGTTGACGGCCGCAGATACCTCGCGAATGTTTTGGACACGTCCGTATCGCACGTTGTTGAGGCCGGCAATCTCCTCGACGGCGAGTACGGTGATGCGACCGTCGGGGCCGACGCTTCCGGCGGCACCCTTGATTTTCGACGAGGCTATTTCGATGGCTACAATTGTCTTGGGTTCCATAGGGGTGGATAATTATGGGTTAGAGTGAGAGATGCTGTCGCCGGGTTGCGGCTCGTTATTGTCGATGTCGAGTTCGCCGGTGGTTTCCTCGACCGTGGGGATGGGCGGAGGTGCCAGGGCCTTGTCGCGCCGGGTGGCTACAACCCGGTCGCGCCACTTTACGGCGATGGTGTCGTATGCCTCCCAACCGCGTGTGGGCGACACGTGGCGGTAGAAGCGGCGCAGGCGGTCGAACTTGTCGTCGACCATCGATGTATCGCCAAAGTTTATGACATGGCCCACGATGGTGGGGATGAGTATGATGTTTCCGTCGGCCTCCTGTGTGACAGTGGCAATCATCGAGCCTATGCGCGGGTCGTTGGCGATTTTGTCGAGCAGCGGCAGCAATCGTTGTGCCGGGTGGAGGCTGTCGAAGCTGCCCACGAGTACGGGCACGTCGATGTGGTAGCGTAGCTCGGCGCGTATGCGCTTGCCGGTGGCGTTGATGTAGTACGACGGAGCCTTGGGGTCGAAGACGCGCGCCACGGGCACCATGGGTGTGACGTCGACATAGATGCGGCCGTCGCTGCGGAGGGTGACGTTGGCATCCTGCAGCTTGTCGCTGGCCAGGAGTCGCTTTTCGAGGGAGCCGAGGTCGAAGGTGCAGCGGATGCTGTCGGCGAGCGTTGCCGGGTCGATGCCGCTCTCGGCTATGACGTCGGATGTGTTGACGAAGCGCGAGGCAGGGTCGCTGAGCCTGACAGTCATACCCGTGACGCGGTCGGTGCGTGCCATGCGCGCCGTCAGCGGCAGGGCAAAGCCGATATAGACAGCCATAACGACTGTCAGCACACACATTATCACGGATTTCTTGCTCATCGAGGTCTTTAGTTTGCTTTATTGGGCCTTGAGTTCTTTGGCGAGTCGGGCGGTGAAGAGGTTGAGGTTGCCCGCGCCAAGGGTCAAAAGGATTTCAAAGTTACGATTTTTCATTGTATTGACAAAATCTTCTTTCGAAATCAGAGATTTTTTTTCGCAAGTCACTTTGTCGAATATTGTTTTGGAGCTAATGCCTGGTATTGGCTGCTCCCTGGCCGGGTAGAGGTCGACAAGTATTACCTCGTCGGCCGCCGAGAGGGCCTCGGCGAACTGGTCGGCGAAATCGCGCGTGCGGGTGTAGAGGTGCGGCTGGAAGGCCACGGTGAGCTGCCTGCCGGGGTATAGTGCGCGGACCGAGGCTATGCTCTGGCGCAATTCGTCGGGGTGGTGGGCATAGTCATCGATAATGGCGCGGTCTTTTTCTTTGAGGTGGAACTCGAAGCGGCGCTCCACGCCGGGATAGGTGCGCATTGCCTCGCGCGCGAGTTCGGGAGTGAGGGTGCCGGTGAGCCATACCGCGCCGAGGGCCGATATGGCGTTGTCGACGTTGATGTCGACGGGGACGCCCAGCTCGATGTCGGTGATTACGCCGCCGGGGTGCACGAAGTCGAATACGATGGTGCCGTTGCCGGTGCGCACGTTTGCGGCATGGAAGTCGCCGTCGGTGCGCCCGAATGTGTAGGTCTTCACGCCGTCGGGTGTGCGTGGCCTGAGTTTGAGGCCGGTGCGCACGAGCAGGCAGCCGCCGGGCACGATAAGCTCGGTGAAGTGGGCAAAGCTCTCGAGATAAGCCTCCTCGGTGCCGTATATGTCGAGGTGGTCGGGGTCGGTGGCGTTGACCACGGCGATGTAGGGGGTAAGCTGGTGGAAGGAGCGGTCGTACTCGTCGGCCTCGACGACGCTGTAGGGCGAGGTGGCACTGAGCATGAGGTTGCTGTCGTAGCCCTTGAGTATGCCGCCGAGGAAGGCGTTGCAGCCCACGGGACCGGTGTGCATGATGTGTGCGGCCATCGACGAGGTAGTGGTCTTGCCGTGTGTGCCCGAGAAGCACAGGCTCTTGCTGTCGCGTGTGACCTGGCCGAGTACCCATGCGCGTTTGTGGAGTTCGAAACCGCCGTCGCGGAAGAAAGTGAGGGGCACATTGTCGTCGGGAATGGCCGGGGTGTATACGACAAGTGTGTCCTCGGGGTCGCGGTAAGCCTCGGGGACGGCATCCATGCTGTCGGCATAACTGACGGCTGCGCCTTCGGCAGCGAGTTCGTCGGTGAGTGCGCTCTCGGTGCGGTCGTAGCCGGCAACGTCGAGCCCTTTCGACATATAGTAACGGGCCAGCGCGGCCATGCCGATGCCGCCGATACCCACGAAATATACTCGTTTCATTTTTAAGGTTAAAGATGGGTTAAAGATGAGAGATGATAATTAGATGAAACATAAGGGCAAAAAATCAAAAAGTACAAAAAGTTTTTGTAATTTATGTCCTTTTTGTCTTTATGTTTTCTCTTATCCTCTATGCGTCTCTCGTACTATTTTATAAATCTCGTCGACGATTTTGGTGTCGGCGTCGGGGAGGGCGAGTTTCGATATATTCTCGCTCAAGAGCCTGAGGGTCTCGGGGTTCTCGACCACGACGGCGGCCTGTGACCAGAGGTCTTTTTCGGCGTCCTTGTCGAGCACCATTCCGGCGGCCCCACGGCTTACGAGAGCTTCGGCATTGTGGCGCTGGTGGTCTTCGGCCACGTTGGGCGAGGGTACGAGGATAGACGGCTTGCCAAGCAGCTCTAACTCGCTGATAGTGCCGGCACCGGCGCGCGCCACCACGAGGTCGGCGGCACGGTATGCCTCGGCCATGTCGCTGATAAACTCGGTGCACTTGATGTTGGGCAGCGCATATTTGTCGGCCTCCTCGACGCATCGTACATGGTCGCGTTTGCCGGTCTGCCACAGGACGTTGAAAGGTGCCAGTGCGGCGCGACCGTCGGCCATGGCGTCGATTACGGTCTGGTTGAGAGTGCGCGCCCCGAGGCTGCCGCCTACAAATACGACCAAGGGCTTGTCGGCTTCGAAGCCGAGGGACTTCTTAGCCTCGGCCTGAGTGAGCTTGCAGTCGAACAGCGACTTGCGCACGGGGTTGCCGGTCATGACGATTTTGTCGGCAGGGAAGAAACGCTCCATGCCCGGGTATGCCACGCAGATTGCGGCGGCATGTGGCGCCAGCAGCTTGTTGGTGACGCCGGCGTAGGAGTTCTGCTCCTGGAGCAGTGTGGGCACGCCGGCGCGCTGCGCGGCCTTGAGTGTCGGCCCCGAGGCGTAGCCGCCCACGCCGATGGCAATGTCGGGCTGAAACTCGCGCACTACCCTACGCGCTATGCGTATGCTCTTCCACAACTTGAAGAGCACAGCGATGTTGCGCCACAGGCGTTTGCGGTCGAAGCCACTGACCGGCAGCCCGATGATTTCGTAACCGGCGGCGGGCACACGTTCCATTTCCATGCGGTTTTCGGCACCGACAAAGAGGATGTCGGCATCGGGGTCGCGTCGTTTTATGGCGTCGGCGATAGACAAAGCCGGGAATATGTGGCCCCCGGTGCCTCCGCCGCTGATTAATACTTTCATAATACTACTTTATGAGTTGGGGTTATTAGTTTATAAACCCATTTGTCGAATAAATAGTTTAGTCACGCAGTGCCGGGTTGACGTCTTGTGCGCTTTCGGGCAACAGGTCGTGTTCGATTCGCTGTGCCTGCTTGCTGTCGGTGACGTGGACGGCATGACGGGCGACGGAGAGCATGACGCCGAAGGTGAGCGAGGTCGCCAACACGGATATGCCGCCCTTGGATATAAGCGGCAGCGGCTGGCCCGACACCGGTATTACGCCCGACACGATGGCCATGTGGTAGAGAGCCTGGAAGACTATGACGAAGGCGCAGCCCATGACGAGCACTCCGGGCATGGTGTGCTTGAACTGCAGCGTGAGCTTGGCACTTCGCCCCAATATCCAGACATATATTAGCAAGATAAACAGGCCTCCGAGCAGACCGAGCTCCTCGACGATTATGGCGAAAACGTAGTCGGAATAAGCAAGGGGCAGACGGGCAGCCTCGCGCGATTTGCCAGGGCCTACGCCTATGATGTGGCCGTGCGCCTGGGCTATGAAGCTGAGCTGCTCCTGCTGGTGCTCGAGGCTGAATGGCTCGAGGTGCTTGTTGGGGCGGTAGAAGTCGTCGACGCGCTTGTTCCATACCTTGCCGCGCCCCGAGCCGCCGATAGAGTCTTCATCGGCATGGTTGAGGCGGTTGGCAAGCTCCTGACGGGCCGTCATCTCGGTTTTTTCTTCGACAGTGGTTTTATATTTGTAGCCTCCGTAACCGAGAATTCCCATTATAGCGAATGCAATGCCGAATTTTTTCCACCCCATGCCACCTACAAACATCATCGCCATGCCGATAGCGACGGTGATGATGGTGTTTGATAGGCCCTGCGAGAACAGCAGACCGGCGCAGAGCAGTAGGAACGCAAGACTAAAGCCAAGCCCCCACCACGACACATCGCGCTTGCCCTTGATTTGGGTCTTGGCGAGTATGTAGGCCATGCCGAGTGCCACGGCGAGTTTCATGAACTCTGACGGCAGGATTGGTGTGCCCATGATTGTAATCGAGCGCACGGCACCGTTAATCGACTCCTGGTTGCCGCGCACGGCAATCATCATGCCTACCGCGCCAATGACGTAGAGCGGTATCCATCTGAAAATGTGGCGGTAGTGGATAGCCTGCAAAATGAGCATCAGCACCAGGCCGATGAGTATGAACCGGCCGTGGCGGATGAGCGGGCTGAAGATATCGTCGGCGTGGACCTCTTGCACCGAGGCCGAGAAGAGCTCGATACATGCTATCATCACCAAGAGCAGGTATGTGCCCCACAGGTGGTGGTCGATGCGCTTTTTAGGTTTTACCGCCGCTGCCGGCTGTTGGCGGCTGTCGTCGCCAATCGGGCTTTCGTGGATGTCGGTCGCTGTCTGCTGCGTGCCGAGGGCGGTTTCTACTGCTTGGGAGAGGGAATCCATTGGTTTATTTATTTAGTAATTAGACTATGTCTGAGTCGTTGAAACATAAAGACAAAAAGTCAAAAAGGACATAAAATTTTTGTAATTTCAATTTTTTGTCTTTATGTTTCTTCTGATTATTCCATTATTTATTTTGTAGTTCTTTTACTTTGGCTTTGAATTGACGGCCACGGTCTTCGTAACTCTTGAAGAGGTCGAAGCTGGCGCAACAGGGCGAGAGGAGTACGGTGTCGCCGGTCTGGGCGAGTTCGCGGCAGGCGTTGACAGCGTCGGCGAGGTTGTCGGTATCGACAACTTTTACGTGCGGGCTGAAGAAGTCGACGATTTTCTCGTTGTGCAAGCCCATGGCGACTATGGCCTTGACCTTTTGCTGCACAAGGGGCAGTATTTCGCTGTAGTCGTTGCCCTTGTCCTTTCCGCCGAGGATGAGCACCGTCGGGCGGTCCATGGCCTCGAGGGCATACCAGCACGAGTTGACATTGGTGGCCTTGGAGTCGTTGACCCAGCGCACGCCGTCGATATCGGCAACGAACTCGAGGCGGTGCTCAACGCCGTTGAAGTCAGACAGCGCGGCGCGGATATCGTCTTTCTTAAGGTCGAAGATACATGCCGACAGGCCGGCGGCCATAGAGTTGAACACGTTGTGCAGACCGTTGAGGGCGAGGTCGGCACGAGGCATTTTCATGCTTGTGCCGGGGGTGTGGAATACCAGCTCGTTCTCGGCATCGATATATGCCGCCGAGTTTTCCTCGCAGTGCTCGGCAAATGGCAGCATACGGGCCTCGGTGGCGATATGGCGGAGTTGCTCGGTGATTACGGGGTCGTCCTGCCAGAAGATGAATACGTCCTGGGGGGTCATGTTCTGCAAGATGCGGAATTTGGCGTTGACATAGTTCTGCATCTTGAAGTCGTAGCGGTCGAGGTGGTCGGGTGTGATGTTGAGCATCACGGCCACGTTGGCCTTGAAGTCGTACATGTTGTCGAGTTGGAAGCTGCTGAGTTCGACCACATATACCTTGTGCGGGTCGCGTGCCACCTGCCATGCCAGGCTGTTGCCGATGTTACCGGCGAGGCTGGCGTCGATGCCTGCATGGCGCAGTATGTGGTGTATGAGCATGGTGGTGGTGGTCTTGCCGTTCGAACCGGTTATGCACACCATCTTCGAGTCGGTGTAGCGGCCGGCAAACTCAATCTCGCTGATGATGGGTATATGCTTGGCCATGACCTCTTTAATCACCGGGGCCTCGAAAGGTATGCCGGGACTCTTGACAATTTCGTCGGCCGAGAGTATGCGACTGAGGGTGTGACCGCCTTCCTCGAAAGGAATCTGCTCTTTTTCGAGAATTTCGCGGTATTTGGGCGAAATCTTACCGAAGTCGCTCAAAAAGACATCCATTCCCTTGTCCTTTGCCAGGACGGCAGCTCCGGTGCCGCTTTCTCCGGCACCGAGCACGACAAGGCGTTTCTTTGTCTTTTCCATTTTATCGTATTTTTAGTGTTACGAAAGTAATTACGGCAAGTATGATGCCGACAATCCAGAATCGGGTCACGATTTTTTGCTCGGCAATTGCCCTGAGGGGGCGGTTGATGAGCACGCGCATCGTGGGGTCGGCATCTTTCTGATAGTGGTGGTGGAGCGGCGTCATCTTGAATATGCGTCCACCGCCCGTGCGCTTGAAGTAGGCTACCTGGAGGATTACCGACAGGTCTTCGATATAGAAGAGGGCGCATAGGATGGGCAGGAGCAACTCCTTGTGGATTAATATGGCGAACACGCAAATCACGCCGCCGAGGGTGAGGCTGCCGGTGTCGCCCATAAATACTTGTGCCGGCGAGGCGTTATACCAAAGGAATCCGATGAGGGCTCCGATAAACGCGGCCATATATACCACGAGCTCCTCGCTGCCGGGTACATACATGATGTTGAGGTATGACGAGTATATGATGTTGCCTCCGAGATATGCCATGAGGATTAGCGCGGCCCCGGCTATTGCCGACAGTCCGGCGGTCATGCCGTCGAGACCGTCGTTGAGGTTGGCACCGTTGCTCGTCGCCGACACCAGGAAGATGGTGATTAGTACGAACACTATCCAGCCGCCTGTCTCGGCGTGGCGCCCCATCCAGCTTGTGAGCCACGAGTAGTTGAAGTTGTTGTTTTTGACAAAGGGTATGGTCGTCTGGGGCGACTTGATGGTCTCTTGCTCGTAAACGACTTCTTCTACGCGGTTTGTTTCCTCGCTTACAATCTCGCGGTTCTCGACGATGGTCATCGACGGGTTGAGGTACATCGTGACACCCACGATGAGTGCTATGCCCACCTGGCCGACGATTTTATATTTGCCCTTCATGCCGTCTTTGTTGTGCTTGCGCAGCTTGAGGTAGTCGTCGAGGAATCCGATGAGGCCGAGCCACACGGTGGTGAGCAGCATCAGGAGCATGTAGACGTTCGACAGGTTGCCCATCAGCAGGCACGGCACGATAATCGAGAAAATGATGATAATGCCGCCCATAGTGGGGGTGCCTGTCTTGGCCATCTGGCCGGCCAGGTCGAGGTCGCGGATTATCTCTCCGATTTGCATCTTTTGCAGACGGTGTATTACGCTGCGGCCCACGAAAATAGCTAAGAGCAGGGCCAAGACGAAGGCTATGCCCGAGCGGAAGGTGATGTAGTTCATCAGCCTCACGCCAGGGAAACCGGATTCTTGAAGGAGAGAAAATAGCGAATAAAGCATTGTTAATTCTTAATTTTGGAATTAGGTGTATCAAAAAAGACAATCTGCAAGAGTCCTCGGAGAGGACGAAGTCATGGTTAACCCCACCATCATTGGTGGGGAAACACGAGTGCCAAAACAAAGAATATCCTCGGAGAGGATGCAAACGATTGGGTACATGTATTTTGCGGCCTCTCCGAGGTCGTTGTTTGTTACGGTGCTTTTATGCCCCGCCAATAATGGCGGGGTTAACCACAAAAGCGTCGTCTCCGACGACTTTTCTTTTTGATACACCCTC
>ERZ778496.1257-NODE-1257-length-18921-cov-7.248383_pt1 | contig 18921 bp, 16 predicted proteins | sample MGYA00433099_ERZ778496 | MGnify/ENA primary metagenome ERZ778496 (study PRJEB29527, sample SAMN07138962) | mouse gut metagenome | material: feces | host: mouse | place: China:Nanjing | collected 2016-01-25 ... | reverse complement strand
TCTTTATTTTATAAATGAAGGGAAGCAAAGTCTATGAAAAATTATATTACAACACTACAAGAGATGAAAACATTTCTGCTGCTATGGATTACACAGTCATTCTCAGGGCTTGGCAGCGCTATTACAAGCTATGCTTTGGTAATTTGGTCTTATACACAGGAAGGTTCTGCTCTAATAACCGCACTTTTAATGGTAAGTTCATATGCGCCATATGTGCTGTTGAGCATTTTTGCTGGTGCATTAAGCGACCGTTGGAACAAGAAAATTACAATGCTAGTATGTGATACTGTTGCGGCATTCACAACAGTAATTATGCTTATTCTGTTAAGCAATCACGCTTTGCAGATATGGCATTTATACTTAATTAATGCGGTAAATGGACTTATGAATACCGTACAGCAGCCAGCTTCCGAGGTTGCAACAACGCGCGTTTTACCGAAAAAATACTATCAGCGTGTAGGCGGACTGCGCTATTTTGCCAGTTCTCTTAACTCTATCATGACGCCGATCATTGCCACCGCAATATTAGGACTTGCTGGAATGGGCGCAGTGATAGCTTTTGATTTATTTACATTTGTCATTGCATTTATAACACTTGCTTTTTGTATACCGATTCCCGAAGGCGAAGAAACGGAAACAGAGCATGAGAAATTACTAGTTTCTGCGAGAAAAGGTATTACATATTTAAAGCAGGAAAGCGGTATTTTTAACCTGATTCTTTTTCTTGCAGCAATTAATTTGGTAGCGTCTATCTACGACGCAGCGTTTCCAGCAATGATGCTTTCACGAAACGGAGGCAGTGAAAAAGTACTAGGATTGGTAAATGCAGTTATTGGTATTACAACATTTGCAGGAAGTGTTTTGACTGTTTTCCTTAGGAAACCCAAAAGCCGAATACGCGTTATCTGCAACTGCCTCTTGTTTTCTATGAGCACAGAAAACTTCCTATTGGCACTTGGAAACACTCCACTAATATGGTGTATTGGTGGCTTTCTAGGCTGGATAGCCATACCACTTATGAGCACAAATTTAGATGCAATCATGCGGCTCCATGTGCCAGAGCAAATGCAGGGACGTGTGTATTCCGTCCGCAATTCACTGCAATTTTTTACAATCCCAATTGGGTATTTCCTAGGCGGATTTCTTGTGGACTGGGTATTTGAGCCATTTATGGCAAAACAGGAAGCAACCAGTATTTTTGCAAAATTATTTGGCACTGGAAAGGGCTCTGGTGCAGCGGCACTGTTCTTTGTAATTGCCTTTGCTGGAATTGGTGTCTGCTTATATTTCCGCAATAATAAACAAATTTGGGAATTAGAAAAAACAAATTAATACCACTATAATATAACAACTGAATATTGATGATGCACCGCCGGTAAAAACTTCTCAAATACATCAGATACTTTCAGCCGCAAGCTTGAAGTGTTGATGCAAGGGTGACAGCCAAAATATTCGCCCATGAAAATATCTTTATCCACTAACAACGTTACATTATTTTCTGTATCGTTCATTAATCCCATTACGCTGACTGATCCGGGCGTAATATCCAGATATTTTTCCATAAATTCTGGCGGTGCAAAAGATAATCTTGCACTGTTAATTTGATGTGATAGTTCCTTTGTTTTAAATTTTTTGTCCTCGCGCAGCATAAGTAAATAGAATTTTGTTTTCTGTGTATTGCACAAAAACAAATTTTTGCAGATAACTGCTGGTGAAAGTATTTTGTCAATTGCAGCGCAAGCTTCCATTGTTTCCGCCGCTTCGTGATCGACTCGCTCATAACGAATGGCAAGCGATTCCAACAAATCATAAACTCGAATTTCTTTCTCCAACCGCCCTGTAATATCCGCTGGACGGCCTTTTGTTAAGTGCATTATCATTATTTAAAATCCCCCATTATATTATATTCTAATCTTTCCATTGTCGTTTTGGATTTGTATTGTTACTTTTCTATTAATATTATCATATTTTAGCTAATTTTGCTATTTTCGCACCATAGTGCAAAGTCCTAGGCCGAACTGTTACAAAAAATTTACAAATTTGTAAAAAAAAAATTGTAAACACTTTATAAACGTGCTAAACTATATATTAAATATTACAGTTCAGGCATACCCTTATCTAAAATAGTTTTGATAAATCATTTTATTGGGTTGTAAATGTGCAGTTTAAATACATTTTCATTGTAAAAAGTTACTGACAAATTTAAATAATTTATAATATTGCTGAACTGTATCAATGATACTGTAAAGGAGATTGGGAAAATGAAGCGAAAAATTATGGAAAAAAAGCAGCGTTTCCAATATTGTACGGCTGTAATGGCAACAGTGCTGCTCGTTAGCGCAAACGGCTTTTCAACAGCAGCGCAAGAGTCAGGAAACACCAAGACAATGCAATCATTTATTTACTTAGAAACAATAGACAGTGGAGGCAGTCAAGAATCTACAATAAAACAGAAACTGCTTTCACAAACGGCTAAGGAAAATATGGTTATAGAATACGAAAGTTCGTCAATGCCAGAAAGTAACGCATTAGAAAATACCGATACCAGCATAGAAGAAACTTCCTTCGATTCTATCAGTACAGTCAAGGAGAGTAGTTCCATTTTGGAAAGTGCTTCCGATGGAGAAAACGAAACTGTTTCCAATACTAATCACAATTCTGAGAACACAGATACGGAAGTTGCTGACATAAAAGTTACAGAAACGGAAGTCGCTGACATAAAAGTTACAGATACGGAAGTTGCTGACATAAAAGTTACAGATACGGAAGTTGCTGACATAAAAGTTACAGAAACAGAAGTCGCTGACATAGAAGTTACAGAAACAGAAGTCGCTGACATAGAAGTTACAGAAACGGAAGTCGCTGACATAGAAATTACAGAAACGGAAGTCGCTGACATAGAAGTTACAGAAACGGAAGTCGCTGACATAGAAATTACAGAAACAGAAGTCGCTAAAACAGAAGTGGTGGAAACAGAAATCGCTGAAACAGAAATCACGGAAACAGAAGTCGTTGAAACAGAAGTCACGGAAACAGAGATTGTAGAATCTCCTTCTACTAATGGAAGCGATACCGTAGAAACAGAATCCGATCCCAGCAACACAGAAAATGGTAGTTCCTGTATCTGTGATATCCGCTGCAGTGACAGCAGTGTTAATCAAAACTGCTCTGTATGTACAGAAAATTTTGCAGATTGTACAGCAACCATTATAATTGATCTTATTGAAACACCCATAAACGAAAATGTTGTCTGGTTTTGCGCTTTGATTGACTCAATGCCAACCGCTGAACAACTTTATGCCGAAGCACCAAATTCTAGGGACGAACTCTACAATACATGGCTTTCGGAAACAAAGGAAATCCTTCTGCAAATAGGCGAACTGCAAGAACAATACCATTTGTTCTCGGAGGAAGATAAGGCTTATATAGGAGCAGACAGGAAATCAAAATTGGATGCACTTGGAGAAATGGCGGGGAAGCTGTTGGAAGGTGATGTTGTATATGCTGTAGATATTAATTTTTCTGATGATAAAGGACTTTTTTATGAAGTTTTAAAAGACAATAACAGCCAAGTTCAGATCGTTTCATATGGAAACTATATATCAGCACTGGAAAATTCATTAGAAATTCCTAGTCAAGTAGCTGATGAAAATAACAACTATTACACAGTTGTAAGTATCGGAGAACGTGCATTCTCAGGATGTAGCAACTTAACAAATGTATTCATACCAGATAGTATAAAAAATATTAATGCTAAAGCATTTCTCAATTGTACTAACCTTGAAACAGTAACCGTATCAGAAAATATAACAATTAATGACCAGGCATTTTCTGGATGTTCTAAACTAAGTACTTTAAAAATAAAAATGAATAACAATGGGCAAATATCTCCGATTCCTGTATACGATATTGACGTATTTAATGGCTGCGCACTTAATCGAAATATTGTTTTTCAAACAGCAGACGGCACAGAATTAACCAACAAGACTACACCAAGACTTGTAACCGCATTCAATGCATATAGGACAGTAGATGACGGCAACACAAACGATGATTTATGGTATGGATGGAAGCTAAAAACTCCAACATTCGCAGTAACGCCAAACATTAACAAAGATAATGCTCCTTGGTCAGATCATAATAGGATTTTCGCTCTGAAAATGGCAGACAGCGACGAATTAATAACTGATTTAACTGCTGTAAAAAATGGCACTTACACAATCGTTGATATAACTACTGATAGTAATAATCCATTCGATACCGGCGCATCAGTAACAGTAAACGACGATGATACTACTAATGACCAACCAATTAACTATTATACTGTTACATTTTATGACCCTGACAATGCATATGATAACAACACCGCACAAAATCCGCAAATTATCTTAAAAGACCAACTTGCGGTTCAACCACCAGACCCAATAAAAGATGGATTGACATTTGATGGCTGGAAAACTGCAGCACAAAACGGACAACCATTTGATTTTGAAAGCACAAAAATAACAACAACAACATCTATCTACGCAAGTTGGATTGACGACGCAAAACAAGAGCACAAAGTCACAATTAAAGTGCGATTAGATGATACGGAATGGACAAACCACAACAAAACATTTATGTTAAAAGGATCCGATAATAGCCTAATTTCACCAGATCAAGCAGTTGACGGAGAATACAGCATTATTGATACTACAAGTGATGAATTGGATACAGGTATTACTGTCACGGTAGGAGGTTCCGATGCGGAAGCAACTGTCGATTATTATACAATAACCTTTTATAACGATTCCGAAGTGCATAATACACAAATTGTTTTAAAAGGACAAACAGCAAAAGCACCCTCAGAGCCAACCAAGGAAGGATATACCTTCGTTAAATGGAAAATCTCCCAAGATGGCGATACAGAATTTAATATGTCCACTCCAATTACAGCAAGAACAGATGTTTATGCAGATTGGAGCACCGATACTTATTATACAATTACGCCCTCTAAAGAAGGAAATGGCACAATCTCACCAGATAAAGAAACAAAAGTAAAATCTGGTGATGAAATCGTTTTTACTTTTACCCCTGAAAATGGTTATCACATTAAAGAAATACTTGTTGATGATATAGTCACTCAAATATCTGAAAATACATATACATTCACCAATGTAATCGAAAACCATACAATAAAAGTAATTTTTGAAGCAGATGACCCCAACGATAAGGACGATAATCCTGGCGGTGATGACGACAAACCCGGTGATAATCCTGGCGGTGATGACAACAAACCCGGTGATAATCCTAGCGGCGATGACAACAAACCCGGTGATAATCCTGACGGTGATGACGACAAGCCCGGTGATAACCCTGGCGGCGACGACAACAAGCCCGGTGATAACCCTGGCGGTGATGACAACAAACCCGGTGATAATCCCGGCGGTAATGACGACAAGCCCAGTGATAATCCTGGCGGCAGCGACAATAAGCCCGATGATAATAACAAACCCGATAACGACAACAAACCCAGTGATGACAACAACAAGCCCAGCGGCGGCGATACCCCAACCACTGGTGGTGAAAACAGTAGCGGCAACTCAAATTTAAACGATAGTTCCCCTACTTCCTCAAGTACAGTTAGCAGCGCCGCTTCCAACCCAGCGGCAGTTGGTACTATGCCGTCCGCAGTAAATATTGCACCAAACAGTATTGATCCAAATGCTACTATACCAAACGACATTACCGATTCGGCTTATATAACTGCCGGCAATATTGCTCCCGAAGGCACATTCTCTGATTCTGCCAAAGACGCAGAACCCCAAACCGGAGAAGCCTATGGTATAGAACGATATGCCTTACTCGCTATTATTGCAAGTATTATATTGCTTCTACTGCAACTGCTGGAAACAAGAAAAAGAAAAAATACCATGCCAACAGAAAAAAAAGAAGAAAGCTGGCAGCCGCCTCTAAATACGCCAATTTTTTGCTGCAAGGCATTGCCACAAAAACAGAACAAATTGATTTTCAATTATCAGGAAATCAAAAAGAAACCAGCGAAGCCATGCCTTCTTTCAATTATGGAAAATTTCAAACATTGGCACACAAAGCAACAAAATAACAATACACTTAATTTAATAGTTCAACAGCACTTTCAACAAAATCATTATAAAATATTAGGAGTAATATGGACAAAAAGAAAACAATACTTTTGTTTGTCAGGATAGTGCTTCTTATAATAATTATAATATGTCTGATCCAAATGGGTCAGACATATTATTTATCTATCCGGCATCAACAACAACAGGAAGCACTCAGCCAATCCGTAAAAACAACCCAAAATCAACCTTTACTGGAACAAACACAAACCGAGAATCAAAATATGATCCCCACAGCCGAGAATTATTTTACGGAATCTGCGTCTGCATCAGATTTGCATACAGAAAATAACCCTGACAAAACCGCTGTGCAAAAACCTGAAATTTTGGAACAGTATCAAACACTTTATAATGAAAATCAAGATTTGATTGGCTGGCTTTCCATACCAGATACAAATATTGACTATCCTGTAATGCAATGTAATGACAATGAATATTATTTACACCATAATTTTTATCGAGAAGAAGATAAATATGGCTGCCTATATGTTAAGGATATTGCAGATGTGAATACGCCTGCGACAAATTTTATTATTTATGGCCACAATATGAAAGATGGTTCCATGTTTGGCAATTTAGATCAGTATCAAGAACAGACTTTCTACCAAGAGCACCCATTTATTCAATTTCATACACTTTATGAAGAACGCACTTATCAGGTTCTGGCAGTATTCTATTCACAGGTTTATCAAAAGGATGAAAATGTATTTAAGTATTATCAATTTTATCAAGCCAATACGGAAGCAGAATTTTGGGATTTTTATGAAAATATAATGACGTCTTCACTGATTACAAGCGATGTGACAGCAACGTTCGGCGATACGTTTTTAACACTCTCCACCTGCGCCTACCATGTAGAAGACGGCAGATTTGTTGTAGTAGCAAAACGAATAAACTAGTACACTTTTTTAATTCCTCATATACCAAGCACTCGCTATTTGCAACATTGGGGCTGTCGCATTAAGTCAAATGTATACAAGATAGTCTAACACTATGTTGCGATTCATACTATATCTTGTATAATCAAAGCTTATTGCAACAGCCCCCGCCGCATTCATTATTTTTTTCTAACCGCAGATGCGCTCCAATTACAATAGCCTTTGCATCTGTTCCATGCCCAATTTTATGTGTCACCGCAATAGGCAGATGCTTTCCGGCGAATTTTTTTACAAGCATATCTATTGTCGGCTGACACGCTTCTGCTTCCATCTGTGTAAAAGTTCCCAGCAAAATTCCAGCAATTTTCTGAAAAGCCCCTAGCTGCTGGAGCTGACAAAGATACGTTTCCATTTGCGCAACGGTTCCCGAATAGGCTTCCAGTAGTAGTATTTTATCCTGTAAATCTGGCATATATTCTGTGCCTGCCAGCTTTAAAAAGCAACGGATATTTCCACCGACTACACATCCCTCCATTAATTGTCCCTGCACAAAAGTATATTCCCATTGAAACAAAGCAGTTCCCTGATCTATTAACGTATTTTGAAAATCAGCACATTGTTGCCTGCAATGGTCATAAATTAAATTGCGTACTTGGTACAGCACTGAAACTTTCTTCGTCTTTGCGTAAATTGCATTGATAATTGTAGTTAAATCGCTGTATCCCCAGAATCTTTTAGTACTATTAGCTATCACGGAATAGTCCAAATACGGCAAGATACCATTCGCAATATCACCGCCAGAAATATCAAATATTTCTGTGATTTCGTCGTTTTGATAGAAGTCCATAAGCGCCTTGGCACGCTCAATAGCCGTTGCACTATAAACATTTTCTCTTTCATAAATATAGGGGCTGAATACTGCTTCTATGCCGATTATACGAAGTGTTTCTTCTAACGTCCTAATTTTTTCAACATAATTTAATCGCTGCCCATTAGAGCAGCATACAATACCTGCTTTTTTTCGTTTTGTTTCCATATACACCCCCTACTCAGAAAATCTTATTCTTAGGAATTGTCAAAAAATAACTTGTTAATTTGACGCCGTATAAATGTTCAGTTGCAAAGAAGATAATCGCGGGCGTAGCGGGCTACATTAAGATTATCTGATGCTGCAGATGGACATTTATACAAGTCAAATTGATGCGTTATTTATTGACAGTTCCTTACCGACTTCCCGCCTTTTTTATATCGTTCTATCATACATCCAGCGAGGCTATATATTCCTCATATTCTGTACCATGACAGCCTGCGTCCATAATATGATATGTTTCTAATAATTCCTCTGATTCAATATCGTCTTCGCCGCCAAACGGAATTACATAGATTTTGGCACTGCCCTGCTGCTCCCAGAAACCTTCTTTACGCAGTTTTCCCAATGCTTCTGCTGCCCACATACGAATCTGCTCTGCTTCGTCCTCAAAAGCTTCCTCAAATTCTAATGTATTTTCATAATACCATTCAAAGGCTGCTTCCTCCAGCTTGTCCTTATCCTTTTCGGTAATACTAGAGCACATATACAAACTATTTTGCTCTAAATATTCCTCCATTTTTTCAAACAAAGACGTTTGCGCGCATTCCACGTTCCACTCTGCCCATGCCTCAAAACGATAATAACTTTCTTCTTCCTTCTCACAGTCCTCGATATTTTCCTGATAATCTTCTTCTGTATTAAAGTAAACCTGCGTCTTAAAGCTATCATAATATACTTTCTGTATGGTGTTCCCAATCTCAAATGAAATGCCATAAATCGTCTGCTCTGCATATCGTTGCTTTAATTTCGGAAAATAATCTTTCACCGCCTCAAGAAACAATGACTGAAATTGCTCTTTCTTCAGCCAAATCTCCATATCCTTCTTTTGATACCGCTCCGTTAAAATCTCTACTGTTTTGTCTGTCAACATCTATAACCTCCTACATTCGTTTCTGCTATTATAGCAATGATTCCATTGAATAGCAAGCAAAACAATTATAATAAAACATTGATTGTATCACGTTTTATTTCTCATATACCAAGCACTCGCTATTTGCATCGTTGTCGTCGGTCAACGATGCCACCGCATCGCTTCCTTCCTCCGCCTTGTACTGAAACAACTATCAATCACTTTGTATACAAGAATTAAGGAAACGGTGTACTAGTAATATAAGCGATTCCAGCAATCTTTAAATTTGCGCCAATCATTAATGCATTTTACAAATGTCTGATGGGAAAAATATACTTCATAAAATTTTAATTGCAAAATTTTGAATAAAAGAATAAAATATATTTGAATTTTACATAAAAATACACTTTTTTAGGAGGTTTCATCTATGAATCATAAGGTAGCAACTTTATTAAATGAACAAATAAATAAGGAATTTTATTCTGCATATCTTTATCTTGATATTGCAAATTTTTATACGCGCAAAGGGCTTGATGGTTTTGCAAACTGGTATGAAATTCAGGCAAAAGAAGAACAAGATCACGCAATGCTCATGTATCGCTATTTGCAAAATAACGGCGTAGAAGTAACATTGGAAGCAATCGCCAAACCAGATAAAACATTTGTAACATTAACTGACCCATTAAAAGCTGGTCTTGAACATGAACAATATGTTACTTCTCTGATTAACACAATTTATGAGGCAGCACACGAAGACAAAGATTTCCGTACCACACAGTTTTTAGACTGGTTTGTCAAAGAGCAAGGCGAAGAAGAAAAAAATTCTATGGATCAGATCACCCGCATGGAACTTTTCGGTGATGATGCGCGAAGCCTTTATATGCTAAACAGTGAATTGGCAGCACGTGTATATACTGCGCCTTCGCTGACGTTATAATTTTAGTATTGTACATTGTTTTAAATCAAATAAATGTTAAAAAATGCATTCAATAACAACAGTCCAGCCTTGCTGAACTGTTATAGGATATCCCTACCTGTATAAAACTCCCACATTATAACTTGTCGGGAGTTTTTGGTATTAGTAATGATATTTTTTCCTTTTCCCCAACAAAAACAATAACGTCAGTATCACTGCCATTACTTCCGCTGCAACAACCGACCACCATATTCCATCTAAGCCCCATATCAAAGGAAATGTCAGCACGGCTGTGCACTGAAAAACCAATGTACGGAAAAATGAAATTAGTGCAGAAGTCAGTCCGTCATTGAGCGCTGTAAAGAAAGAAGATCCAAATATTGCAAACCCTGACATTAAGAAAGAAAATGAAAATATACGAAACGCATACGCTGTCATTTCCAAAAGCTCCACGTCATAGCTTACAAATATCAAGGCAAACGGACGCGCCAGTATCTGTCCAGCAGTAAACATTACAATCGAAAAAATTCCTATTAAAATCGTACTTTTTCTACGCAAATTTTTTAACTCTTCGTAATTCTGCGCCCCGTAATGATATCCGATAATCGGTGCACCACCAACAGAATAACCAATAAATATTGCTTGAAAAATCATACTCACATACATTAAAACACCATATGCAGCAATACCATTCTCACCTGCATATTTAATTAATTGTATATTAAAAAGCATTCCCACAAGCGACATAGATATATTACTCATTAATTCCGAAGAACCATTTGCACAGGCTTTTAAAAGCGCCGGCACGTCGATTTTACATTTTACCAGCCGCAGATAACTGCTATTTTTACGCCCAAAATAGATAAGCGGAACTACTCCTCCAACAAATTGACTGATTGCGGTTGCCGCTGCTGCGCCTATCAATCCCCATTGAAAAACAGCGACAAATAGTGCATCCAATACCATATTGGCAACGCCTGCTGCAATGGTTATGTATAATCCCATCTTTGGTTTTTCAGCAGTTGCAAACAGACATTGAAACTCATACTGCAAAATATAAAATGGAATCGCAGCTAACAAAAACCTTCCATAGATAACACTGTTGTCCAATAATTCCCCAGCAGCCCCCATTAACATAGCAATCGGACGAATAAAAATAAATCCAAATACTGCAATGAAAATACCGCAGACCGCCGCCGCATAAACGATTAACGAGAACAATTCATTTGCCTTTTTGCTGTCGCCCTCCCCCATAGTTTTCGCAATTAACGCGCCGCCTCCAGTACCAAACATAAAGCCCACGCAGCCAAAAATCATTAACAGCGGCATAATAAAATTTACTGCCGCAAACGGTGTTTTCCCCACAAAATTGGATACGAAAAATCCGTCTACTACGCTGTAAACAGACGTAAAAACCAACATTAAAATAGAAGGAAACGTAAAGCGTATTAAACGTCCAAAATTAAAATGATCCGATAATTGAATACTATTTTTCTTCATGTCTTTCTATCACCTTTATACCTAATTCATTATTTAATCTGCGAAAACCACCTATTTGCAAAGTCTGCAACGGCTGGAACAAGGGCTTTAATATCCCAATCGGTTGTATTCACCGTAAGATGATAGCCGCTTCGTTCTCCCCAGCGGCTTCCTGTTATAATCTCCCTTGTCTGCTGGCGGCTTTTATCAACACTGCGAATTTTCCGTTCTATCTCCCGATTAGTCAGCCTTTCTTCCTCCTGCGCACGCTCCATACAACGCCTAATTTTTGCCTGCATATCTGCACACACAAATAGATTAAACGGTTGATATGCCTTTAACAAGACATCTGCATTGCGCCCGATTATTACGCAGTCACGCCCCAATTTTGCAATCTCCTCAATCACCTTTTTCTGCTCTAACAGTAGATTTGTCTGTGTTTTTTGCAATGTCATCTGCCCCATGGTACTTCCCACAAAAGACTGTCGGAAATGAAGCAGCATATTTTTATTTGCGGAATTTTCCATAATTGCTTCTGCATAACTTTTATCTTAACCTTTGCTCGCCGCAGCCGCTTCGATAATTTCCTTATCGTAATAATCAAATTCCAACAAATCAGCAAGCCGTTTACCCAGTTCCCTTCCGCCGCTTCCAAACTCACGGCTGATTGTTATAATCCGCATTGTCATTTCCTCCTTGTATAACTTTTGCCTTTTCTTTTAATGCCTGTAAAAATTTTTCTGTTAATTCCAGATATTTTTCTACATCTTCCTGCGCCCACGAAGCAAAAATTTCATTTTCCGCCTGCAAAACGCGCCCCGCTGTCCGCTCCGCCAGTTTTTTGCCCTTCTCGGTCAAACACACCACTTTATTCTTCGCTCCAGCCATCTCCAAGTAAACAATCCCCTCCGCTTCCAATTTACGGATTGCGGAATTAATTGTCTGTTTATTTAATCCCGTAAAATGGCAGATTTCCTTTAACAGGCGGCGATCGCCACTCTCCAAAATAGCATAAAGAATCATGCCTGCACTGTCCGACATTCCCAGTTTTAAATGCATTTCATGATATGCCGCACCTGTTTCACCAAATAAATAATTATAACGTTTTAATTCTTTTGAAACATTATCCATCATTTCCACTCCCATCTCTTGCTGAAAGCAATATATATCTATCAAATTATTGTACGATTTCGTACTGTTGATTATAGTCCGAAATCATACAAATGTCAATAAAAATATTTAGATTGCAGTATTGATCTATTAAGCTTGACTATCTGCATATAAATTACTATACTTATATGCAGAAATGATTCTCTATTACAAATACTTTATTTATATTGACAATCGCTTAAATTTGCCAATAATGCTGATTATACACACAGCCGCACATAGGAAAATTGCCGCTTTGCAGCTGGCGCAACTAAACGGCAAATCTTTTTGCCGCTCAGTATAACAAGTGTATTTATTTTGAATGATATTATGAAATTTATCATTTGCAAGTATAAAAGGAGTTGTCATGATTGCAACAAAAAGAAAACGAAAATTGACGTTTGAAGGAAAAAATTATTACTGGTATATTCGGGAGGAAGGCACTGACTGGCGCAGTCCTGTTATCCATATTATTTCAGAGGATAAAAAACTGCGTCTGGCTTACCACTTTGACAGGGATATTGCAATAGGAACACAATATATTAAAGAACTTTTAGCTATGTATTTTACAGAATATACTGGCGACCACTAAAGTTTGCAATATCGCTGACGCACGAACATAAATATATCCTAAGCGATATAATAAGATTTATCACTCGTAACTTATGCGTATCACTATATTGGGAAAGGAATATGGACAATGAGCGAAAGGAAGGAAAAACTCCACACAGAAGAATGCAAAATACTGCAATCTCATGCCAATTCTCTATACTATAATACTATACAACACATATAAAAACAGTTTATGCAACATCTACGGAAAATAGAGTACAGTTCCTAAGTATCCATACACATAAAAGAGAGCAGTTTAAATACTACTCTCTTACTAATTTCCCACTAAAAAGTTTCAATGTTTTCAGCAACAATATTCCTAGTACCAACAAAACGGGGAATGCGATGGCTGCCAATATCCCTTTTCTTAAATCATTGGACTGTATACTAGACAGGTATCCTACCAATGTCGGGCCACCGGAACAGCCCAAATCTCCTGCAAGGGCAAGCAGTGCAAACATTGCTGTTCCGCCGTTTCGTATGGATGCAGATGCCTTGCTAAAGCTTCCGGGCCACATAATCCCTACTGATAAACCGCAGATTGCACACCCTACCAGCGATAAAAAAGGCGTTGGCGCTAAAGAAATACAAAGATAAGAAACAATGCATAAAATGCCGCTTCCCATCATAAATTTATCTAAATCCAGTTTATCACCAAATCTCCCATAAAAAGCCCGTGCACTTCCCATTAGAATGGCAAACGCCATTGGGCCTGCAAGATCGCCTAATGTTTTACTGACACCTAACCCTCTCTCTGCAAAAGTTGAAGCCCATTGACTAACGGACTGCTCACTTGCACCAGCACACAGCATCATTAACATCAATACCCAGAAAACTTTATTTTTGCATAAGTCTATAATGGACATTCCGGTTTCACCTTCCGCAATAACTGGTATCATTGGGGTTTTAGCAAATAAAAACGTATTATATAGCGGCACAATTACCCAGAGAATGGTTAATATTTTCCAATTTTGTATCCCAAAAATACGAAAAAACAGTGTGGAAAGCAATACAACGCCCACATGCCCCCAACAATAAAATGAATGCAGCAGACTCATTGCTTTTTCTTTATTATCTGTTGGGCAGCTATCCATTATCGGACTAATTAACACTTCAATCAAACCGCCGCCAAGCGCATATATTGCAACGGAAATCAACAGTCCGGTGTATGCATTTGGAAGTATTTCCGGAAGAATGGCAAGCCCAAGCAACCCTGCCGCCGAAAAAATATGTGCAATCATAATAGATGCTCTGTAACCGATTTTGTCAACAAATCCTGTTGACAGCAAATCAACCAGCAATTGAATCCCGAAGTTAATCGTTATCAACATTGTGATTTGCCCCAGCGGTATTTGGTATGTACTTTCAAATGTTAAAAATAATAACGGAACAAAGTTATTCACAATTGCCTGCACAATATATCCGATAAAGCAGGCATACACTGTCTTTTTGTATTTTTCATTCATCAGTAAAACTCCTTTCATCAACATTACACCACCCTGTTTCCTTTCATCAATTTTTTAGAATAATTTACAATATGATAAAAATGTCAAAGGGTGCTAAATAATGTAATTTTTTCTATCCATTTTCTTATAGCCTTTACAATATGTCATTATATCATCATTTATATTTATTTCAATTGCATTTTCTCACAATTTAGTGTGATCCTAATATTGATACCGATTTCGATACCGAATAAATATTGCTACCGACAAAGCAAGTGCCATAAGTTCTGCGACTGGCGTTGCAAGCCAGATCCCGTTAACGCCCAGAAGCGCCGGAAGCACCAGCATGGTTATCAACATAAACACAAATGATCTCGAAAACGCAAGCACCGCCGAAACCAATCCGTTTGATAACGCTGTAAACATTCCGCTTGCAAATATATTAAATCCAATAAAAAACAACGCGATAGTGCAGATTCGATTGCCTGTAACCGCTAAATCATACACGGGATTTTCTGGACGGGCAAACACCGAAACAAGCGGTTTTGTTAATATAAAGGACACAGCTACCGTTAAAACAGAAATTGCGGCAATCACTTTTAAACTAATTGCAACCAATTTTTTCAGCTTTGATTGGCTGTCTGATAATTCGCTATGTGCGGCACGATTTTCCTGATAATGTTGCGACTTATTTTGCACGGTATTATTAAATTGATTATTGGAAAAGTCACCTTTTCTAATGTTTTTTCGAGATTTCTGCCCTTTCGAGATTCTTGTCTTTTCTAATGGTGTTTCGTGAATATTCTGCTCGCCATAATAATAACTAATCATGGGAGCAACACCATAAGAATATCCTGTATAGAGCGAACTAACAAACATCAGTACGTACATAATAATCGTTACTGCTGCCACACCATCCTCTCCCACATAGCGGAGCATTGTCCAGTTAAACATCATTGTGATAATTCCTGTAACAAGTGCGGTTGCCATTTCAGAACACCCGTTAGTAGCTGCATGGATAAGTACCCGAAAGCGAAACACTGGCTTTTTGAAATGCAGCAGACTTTTTTTCTGGCTAAACACGATAAAACCAACTACCGCTGTTACAGAATATCCAAGTCCTGTAGCAATTGCAACGCCGCTGATGCCCATATCGAACAATGCAATAAATACATAGTCCAACACCATATTTAATACCCCGCCTGCTACAGAACAAATAAGGGAAAGCGTTGCTTTTTCACTGGCAATCATATAGAGCGTAAAATTGTTCATAAGCAAAATAGGAATGGTAAACAGTAGATAACGGCTTAAATATTCCACACAATATCCCTCTACCTCCATAGATAAATGCATTCCTGCAAAAATGGAATCCATAAGCAGAAAGCCCAATACACTCATTATCATCCCAACCAGAATATTTACAAGTATTAAAAATGTAAAATCTTCTTTTGCTTCCTTACTTTTCTGCTGTCCCATTTTTTTCATAATTACCGCGCTGCCTCCCGTGGCAAGCATCGTAGAAATCGCCGTTACAAGCTGAATTACCGGCGCTGTCAAATTAATCGCAGACAATGCATTCGTTCCAATTAAATTAGAAACAAATAGACCATCAACCATTGTATAAAATGACATAAAAACCGTCATTGCAATGGTTGGAACAGCAAACTTTAAAATATTTTTTAAGGTAACTGGTTTTTCGTATACATTTTGGTTTTTCGCTGTGTTTTCCATAGTTATTCCTCCATATCTTGATTTATATATTGCTTTTTATGGTTCTATCATGTATCATAAACTATACAGTAACTGTACAGTCAATAAGAAAATTTGAAAATATATGTTGATGCATCATTGGGTTTTTCCTTCTACGCAGCATATATTACCTAATTATGCAATATAAACTGTACGAAATTTAAAATATTTTAATTTTGATTTGTTTATTTATCATTTTATATATACTCACGAACGATTAGATTTTCCTTTCTGCCCGGCACGTATTGCCTGCTTATGCGATATGGGCTGTGCAGAAATTGGAAAATCTTAACGGTCGTCAGTATAATACTGGAGGATTTTAAAAATGGAGGAGAAAAGCAAACTGCTAACGATTGGGCAATTTGCAGCGCTGCATGGCATAAATAAAAAAACGTTGATGTGGTATGATGAAATCGGCTTGTTTTCACCTGCTGTTGTAAATTCAGAAAACGGATATCGGTATTACAATTATTATCAAAGTTCCATTTTAGAAACCATTTTGCTGCTGCGGGAATTGGATGTGTCAATCGCCGAAATACAAGCGTTTATGCAAAACCGTTCGGCGGCAAGTTTAAAAATACTTTTAGAGGAAAAAATCGCCGCACTCGATCGCAATATTACCCATTTAAAATCGGTGCGCAAAACAATGTGCAACCATTATCAAAATATGGTAACGCTTCTGACAATGGATTTATCAAAAATCAACATTATAGAAAAAGAAGAACATTGTTTGGTAACTGTCGATATCAGCAAGGAAACCTCCTTTGACAAAGAAGTAGAAATGATTACTGCGGAAACACAAAAATACCAACTTAGACGTCTGCATGACGCCTCCTATGGAACAATGATTTCCGTTGCAGACCTGTTTCAAGGGAACTTTGGAAATTATTTTAAACTGTTTATTGAAATCCCTTATCCCATTCAAAAAACGGGGCTGCATATACAGCCTAGAGGAAAATATATTCAAGCATTCCACAAAGGAAACTGGGAAAACATAAAACAAAAATATCAAGAAATACTAAAATTTTCTTATGACCAAGGACTTACTTTAAGTGGTTTTTCATATGAAATTGGGATAAATGAAAATGTAATTGATTCAATTGAAGATTATATTACAAAGATTGAAATTCCTATCCATGGATAATATACTTCCGTTGATATCCTTATGCAGCTACGCTATAATAAACCATATTGATTTTCACAAAGCTTGTTTAACAAAATCAAAATACTTGTCCTATTTCATATTATTTTTGATTATCACGAAAAGAGGCACTATGACATCACAATCTATATTAGTAATTGAAGACGACAAAAAACTTAATAATTCAAACGCACAAATCCTAACAGAAGGGAGTCACCAATAATGCATTTGTTTATGTGTACAATGGCAGCCGGTTTAGAGGAGATTGCGGCTGAGGAATTATCTACCTGTTTCCCTAAAATAACAATGAAAGACATCAAACGTGGCAAAGTCTTTTTTGAGAGCGGCGAATCGCTCGAACATCTGCGCCGTCTGCGGTGTGTTGACAATATTTATCTAGTGCTTGGCACAATGCATATCGGAACACATAAAAACGATTTAGTGTGCCTTGATCAAGCGGCTGCGCAGATTGATCTGCGCAGAGCCATTACATTTACTGCATTGCAGGAAACGCCCCGCATCCTTGTCAGCGCAAGCAAAAAAGGCAAACATACTTATTCGCGGTTTGACTTATCTGCTCGCTTCTCACAAATATTAGTGCAAAAATATCATTATATAGAAGGCGACAGCCAAAATTTTAATCTTGCGATACGTTTGGATTTAGAAAACGGGGAATGTATGGTTTCGGCGCAGCTTACAGAAGCTGCATTCCGGTTTCGTGGAAACTGCTATGCATTTCAGGCAGGCGGTATCCGCCCGACGGTAGCAGCTGCGTTAATTTGGATTAGCCGTCCAGCGCCGGAAGACGTATTTTACGACCCTTTCTGCGGTTCCGGCACTATTCCAAGAGAGCGGGCATTCTACAAAACACGGCGGATTATTGCAAGCGATATTAATGCTGAAATCGTTGCAAGCACACGAAATAATCTGCCAAGTCAGATAAAATTATTCTGCTGCGACGCACAGAAATTACGCGCCGCAGATCACAGTATTGATGTGATTGTATCCAATATTCCTTGGGGAAAACAGATTCCAGTTGACAATATTTTAAACTTATATACATCCTTTTTGCGGGAAGCGAAAAGAGTATTATCCGAAAAGGGGCGGATGGTTTTATTAACGGATCATGAGGAAATTGTGCAGGCAGCAGCAGAAAATCAAATGAATATCCAACGAATTACAACAGTCAGCCTGCATGGATTGCTGGCGGGAGTGTATTATATTTCATAATCGCTGCCATTGTATTCGACAACAAAATATGATATTATAATTACATCTATAATTAACTATAAGTATAAGTAAATATATCTACTTATTTACAATTTATACTAGTACAGCATTGCGCAAATAACGCCGACTTACAACTATAATTATCTGAAACAGACCATGATTGCTATTTTAATAGCCGAAATAATATAAAGCATTCTGGTGATATGTCAAGAACTTTTTGAAAAAGATTTTGACATGTTTTT
>ERZ778496.1256-NODE-1256-length-18927-cov-4.673855_pt1 | contig 18927 bp, 24 predicted proteins | sample MGYA00433099_ERZ778496 | MGnify/ENA primary metagenome ERZ778496 (study PRJEB29527, sample SAMN07138962) | mouse gut metagenome | material: feces | host: mouse | place: China:Nanjing | collected 2016-01-25 ... | reverse complement strand
TCTGACTGAGAGTTTACTCACTTAGCCGCGTGTCCACTATTGCTGGGTAAGATCACCTCATTCACTTTAGTAGCGCATTAAGCGTGATTTATAAGGAGATTTTTAATGATTAATCAACTAACTTTTACAAAACACTATGACACGTTTGATAATGTATCAAAGATTTATTCTGATAAATTCCCTCAAGGAAAAGATTTAGAACTATTACATATTGTGCTTTATTTTCGATTCCTTAGTTATCAGGAAAACAACCTTAATTGTTATGAAAGTCACGAAACATTAGCTAAGATTTTTAAGTCTTCAGCGTCAACAATTAAACGTAAGATAAACGATCTTAAAGAGATGGGATTATTAGAAACATCCCCACATCCTGATCCGTATATTTCATCTTTGATTTACAATGCTCTCCCTCTCACAGATGCACATATTACTCCCCCAGGAGAATCATCACTCTCTGATCTTTCTGAGGCAGAAGAAGCACAGGAACAACCTAAAGGCCATAAACAGCCTTCTTTTGATGTTCTTGATGATGATTGGGATACGCCTTTACCGTGGGAGACGGAAGAAACACCTGTTTCATCAAGTGAAAAAGTAGCTAATGATAATGAGGAGGATGTGTTAGAAAATTTTGCCTCTCTTATCATCCAGAAGAAAGACAAAAGAACAGGAGGGGCATCCTTTATAGAATTTGCAACATCGTTAGCCTATAAGCACAGGTTAAAGCTACCAAATGGTATTGAGGCATATTTTTCTAAGCATTACCCAAATGTGTATGAAGACTTTGATATTCCATTTTAATAAGGAGGGTTATGATTCAATATTTAGTAAAAAATCAAGTAGACAGAATTCAGTGTAATGACACAGGAAAACGCATCTACGAAACACTTGCTTACCTCTATAAAGGAAAGCCAACACCGCTAAAATATAGCGATGTGTTACATCGAGCAGCTTGCTCTGAAGATGGTTTAAAATTCTGGCTTAGACAGCTATCAAATTTCGGTGTTATAGAGATTAAAGAATTATCTTTCTCTACATTCAATCTCAAAAGATTAGATAAAGAAATAGACTTCATCTATTCCACTCTCTAAAATCTCTCTATGTAATTAAAATATAAAAGGAAAACATTATTATGATAGTAGCTATGTATTGGTTATTGTTCTTTCTCACGTTAGAAACATACTTCGGGGTGTTTTCCTTTAAAAGAAAAGGAAGATTAAATAATGGCAAAAAGAAAAAACAACGTTGTTAAGAAAATCGGTGATTCAGCTTCTCTTCTAAGTAAACCAAAATCTATTCTAAGACGCAAAGACTTTAAAGAGCTAGTTACGCTCACCAAGCATAATAGCGCCCCTGGCGAATGGAAAACAGAGATCATAGAACATTCTCCCTCTGTGCCTTGTGGAGATGAATATATCGCATTACAAGAAATCTTATCTTCAACACCTGGCGTATTCTGGAAACCTAGAAAAAGAAAAGAGTATATTGTTGATAGCTCTGATTTACGCAAATACCAGATTTTAGGATTTGAAGACTATAACCATTATGTTGGTTACCTCGCCACCAATGGCCTAAATAATTTAGTTCCTGAATTCCAAATTTTAGATAATGCTGATCACTATGGAGACTTTTAATATGAACAAAAACACGTATGACACAATTTATTCACTAATTAATTATTATGAGGATGATTACCTCCTGCCTTTAAACCGCGCTGAACTTGAAGCACACAAAAACTCCACGCCAGCGGCACTAAATGAGGCGTTTAAACACTGGGATTTAGCTGTGAATGCCTTTGAGAACCTCTGTAAGCGTGTAGAGATGCTCTGTAAGCGTGAGAACGCATACCTGACAGCGGATCAGATATGGGAGTTATCAAACTGGATAGAAGATATTGAATCTGACGTTCGCTATGTAGGGGATGGACTTATCGAACTCGCACAACGCTTAGGCGCTGCTATCACAGAAGAATAAAAAAAGCAACAAAAAAGTTGTAAAATATCTTGACATTTCATATATTGTATGTTAACATAATTATATGGGGTGATTATTTTTCCTTTATTGGTTCGATATTAAAAATTCTTCTTGTCGTTAAAGGGGAGTAAAATCTCCGCTCCCCGCTTCTCCTCCTTAAGTAAATACTGTGTCATTATTACCTCTTTTTTCCTTTGTTATGCATACATCTTGGAGTATGCATAACATAGGGTAATTACATAGGTACAAGTTAATAAAAGGCGGCTCTAAATGCTGCCTTTTATTTTGCCCGTTATGCAACTTAAAAGTTGTATTTCTTACTTTAAACAAGGTAACAAGGTTTATATAAATGTTGTTCTTAAATGATAAAGAGCAAATCATCAAGTATCGCGATGAAATGCTAAAGATCAATCCACAAATTACCGAAATGGTAGCTAAATACGCTGGGTGTTCTGTAGAGGAAGTAGAAAGATGTGTTGAAAAATATTTTTCTCCTTCTTCTCCGTCTACACCTTCCCTTAATGAATTAATCAAATTAAAAGCTAAGGAGATTACTAAATGATTATTGATTTAGACACTCTGTTTCCAGTTCGAAAGACTTTCACGGATATTGTAAGTTATTGTACTGATCCGTTTGCCTCTGTAGAAAGCAAGGTTTTTGCTTCTCTTCCTGCTGATGTTGAGTGCGGCGACTTGATCACCAGCACTGGCGCTAAATATGAATCAGGAGATGATATCTATGTTGTTATGAGTGAATTTGTAACTGCTGATTCAAATAAAACAGTTAACGTGCTTCGTGCTAATGCCGGACTCGTTTGCATCAAAGCTGATGCCCTGAATGCCGAAGGCGCTGTAAAAGAAGCTGCTATTGCAGCTCTCGCTGCTAAAGGCTTCCAGCTTGAAGGCTTTAATACGGTTTTCACTTCTTAATAAAAGGAATAATAATAAATGATTCTAGGTAATGATTACGTTGATTTAGCTCCGCTTTTCCAGGCTCATAGCACTAGAAACTATCTGCTCTCTACTCTCGACTTCACTGATCCGGTGGGCGTTAGTTCTCATAAAGTAGCTGTTTCCCAGCTTGTCGAAAGCAACGAATCTCTCTTTAACAAAGAGACAAGCCGTTTTAGTTCTGAACACAATGTTACTAAGCGAGAACAAGGTAAAGAATGGCTGATTGAAATCCCGTACTTTTTAAGGGAAGGCCTGATTGTCCCGGCAGACGTGCAAGGCAAACGTAAGCCTGGCACTGATTTTCAGGAAACACTCACTGATATCTATGCGGAATATATCGCTAAACACAATGTTGCATTCCAGCGTACTAAAGAGAGCGTGTTGGCTGCTTCTCTGTTTAGTGGTCGCACCTACACCCCGAAAACTGATGATGTTCTTATCGAGTGGGGCAAGCTGTTTAATGTGACACCTATGAAAGCCACTGTTAACGCCTCCAGCACTGACACCACGAAGATTTTTAAAGAATTTGATCAGATTGCTACTGACATTATCGAGAAAGCACAAAGCCAGGCGGCTGCTGTAGAGCGTATTGTTGTTTTCTGTAAGCCGGAAGCCTTCTCTGCAATTCGATTCTCTGCGGGTATGGCAAACGCATTCCAGTATGTAAGCCCACTGGAAGAGGGGAATGTTGTGTACCAGCGTCGTGACCTGCTGCCAGGGGTGACAGCGTTCACTATTCCAGGAACTAACATTGATGTTATTAAACTGGTAGATCCGCTACACCTTGCACATATGACCGCAGACGCTGTAGCTGTGCCTAAATTCGCTAAAGGCTCTAACGTATATCAGAACATCTATGGGGCGGCTTCCAGCACCTTTGAACTGATTAATACCGATCCTGCTGAGGTTTATAACTACAGCTATGAATCTTCTCGTGGTGATGCTGTTAACGTGGTTACAGAGAATAGCCAGATGGTTGTAAACCACGGCGTTGGCTTCTCCGTTCAAATCACTGTTAAGTAACATTTTAACGTGTAATAGAGGCGTGGCGTGTATTCACGCTTCGCCTTTTTTTTATTTATTTTTTAAATTTTGAGAGGTGATTAAAATATGGAAGTGATTCTGAAATCAAAAAATGGTGTACACGTACATTTAGATGCTAATGATTCAAGAGGCTTGTTAAATCTGAAATATCTATGTTCTCTCTTAGATGTTCCATATGAAGGAGTAAAAGCCCGTATGTTCAGACTAAACGAGAGTATTGATCAGGCTCTACACCATTTCTTAAGTAAAGAAGGTGATAAAAATGATTAATAAGGGGATTTTAAATGTTAGAAATTAACACTTCTAAAATTAAGAACACAGTAACATTTAGTGTAGATAAAGACAGCTTGAAAAAAGCGAAAGACTCTATTACAGGCTTAAAGGAATTCGCAGAAAATATCAAGCCAGCTAAATTAAGGTTTGATAATGTCACTAAAGGCTATAAGAAAGCACAAAGTGAAGTAGATAAGATTGCTCAACAGAAAGCTAAAACCGAAAAACAAAATCAAAGAGCACAAGCTGCCGCAGCAAGAGCACAGGCAAGGCAACAGCAACAAATAGCAGCACGTAAAGAGAAAGCAGAATTAAAACATCCTTGATGTGTCAAGCTCTATCAGTGCAATGCACCGCCTTTCTGTAGCTGAACAATACAAAGCTATTGCACAGGCTAGAGAGATAGCAAAACAATATGAGCAAGGGGCTATCTCGCTTGCACGTATGAATAGCCAGATGAAACGCCTACAACAGCAACAACGTAAGATTAATGGCAACAGAAAAGCTCAATTAGCCCCCGTTAAGGGAGGATCAGGGAATTCCGCCACTATGGGCGCTCTGTTATTTGGAGGCGCTACAGCGGCTGCTGGCGTGATGGCTGTTAGTAAAGCGTCGGAGTTTGTTAGTAACAGTTTCGCTAACGCAGAGACACAAGGAGAGCTAATCCAACGTGCAAGGCTTGGCGGTGTAGACGTTAACCAGATGTATAATATTACAGAATGGGCGTATAGAAACGGCGTTGACTCTATGATGGGAGATCAAGGGGCTAGGAAATACCTGGATCAGATGAAAGATGTTAGGGAACGTGCCGCAAAATCCTACAGTGAAGCTGAATTGGTGAAAGACAAGAAAACCGGAAAATCTGAATGGAAAGGCGGTGATAACGGTATTAATGAACTTCTAAACATCGGTGTTATTAACAAAAGCGACCTTAAAAAATTTGCTGATAATCCAGCCGGATTAATTTCTAAGGCTGTTAATGGAATGATGAAAAAAGGGTTTTCAGACTCCCAAATTGGACAACGTTTAGAAGACCTGGGCGATGATTTGATGCTTACGTCAAAATATTGGCAACGTTCCGTTAAAGATGTACAAGAAAGTATTAACCAGCAAAAAGCCTCTGGAAAATGGCTAACAGAAACACAGCAAGAATCTATCGTTAAATTCAGAGAACTAAACAGACAGCTTTCACAGCTTTCTGATGCAAGACAAGTAGCATTCGTAGACGGCTTTATGAAGTCTCTCGATCCAAAAGTAACGGAAGAGTTTATGAAAAACCTTTCTAATCTCACTCCGTATTTTACGAAGCTGGGAGAAGCTACAGGAAGTCTCTTTGAGGCCATTATGAAGATTGTAAACTGGTTTAATCGTAATGATGATAAGACAGATGCTATTCAGAAAAATATGGGAGATGCACCGCCATTAAGCAATGATGGGATGAAACAGAATCTTTCTAATCTCGTTCCTGACCAATATAAAGGCGCTGGCACTGCAACAACTACACCTGATAATAGTCATTCTCTCTTTAACACGATTAAGGGATGGCTTTTCGATGATAATGCTTCTTCTGTGTCAGATGTAAAAATGTCAGTCAGCGAAGCACCGATAACCAATCTCAAACAGGGTGCTTTAAATAATCTTGCAATGACAACTCCGGCTTATAATTTATCTCCTGTGTTTAATCTGAATCCTACATTTGAAGTGGTAACAGAGGTTCCTCTTACTATTAATTCTGACACATCAAGATTAAGCGATTATGTGGATTTTACAGCGAGAGCAAGTCGGGATAGCTTCTTGAAATCATTAACATTAACCAGCTTATCAGGACAATCCAACGGCGGGTAATTCCCGCCATAACATTACAAGGAAAATTATTATTATGGCGACCGCCGGGATTTTAACCATACGTGCAGCAAACTCCCCAGAACAACACGTTCAGGCTGTTTACAAAGCAGAACAAGATATAAACTCTACAAAAAACGAAAATAGCAAAGCTAATAAAACAAAAGGAGAAAATGGATTTGCTATTGTTACCAGTGGGCTGGCATCTTCTGGAAACGATGTTTATGAAAATTATATGGCACTGGCTTTTGACAGTGTAGATGATGTGAACGTGAGACGTTCGGCAGATATTACAAGCTACCCCGTAGAAAATGGTGCTACTGTGTCTGATCACGTTCAAATTAAAAACAATAAGTTTTCTCTTAAAGGAAGGATCACTGAAACACCGATTAAAAGCGATCCTGGCTTGTTAAAGAGTGCAGGGGTGAACGGGAACAGAAGATCATTAGCTATCGACTACCTGAATCAGATTATGGACAGTAGACAGCCTTTTCTTCTTGTTACAGAAAATAAAACTTTTGAGAACGTTGTTTTAACAGGCATCGAATACACAGAAGAGGCAAGCGAATCCCTGGTATTTGATCTTAGCTTTGAGCAGATCAGGCTCGTTTCGTATGGCACTGTAAACACTGTAGCTCTCAAAACACAGCCATCTAAGAACATTGGGGCTAATATGAAAAAACGTGTTAACACTGAAAAATCAAGTAGTGAAGGTGAAGACACTATTACTCCTGCCTTTAAACAGGAATAGCCGTAAATGCCTCTAAAACGCCCTGTAGCGATGTAATTGTAAAAGAGGCTACCAATCTATGTTGAAGCCTCTTTATTGCGTCTATGGCGTTGTTTTACGCCTTAAAATCAATATTTAATTCATATCTTACCAACTCTACATATTCAGCTAATTCCTGAATACTTGCCCCTTGCGAGTAAGTGCGAAAGGCTTCTGTTTTAGCTTTCTGTTCTGTGTGTCCGGTAATGGCTCCGATCCTAGTTTCCTGTACTCCTGCACGATCAAGACAGGTGATAAACATCCCGCGTAGGCTGTGGAAGCATTGACGCTCTGTAGCTGTAGGTAAGACACTACGACGTAAACGTGAGAACGCTTGACTATAAAACGGCCCCTTTTTACCGTCGATTCTCTTTATCTTATTAGCTTGAGGAAACAGATATTCACCGTAGCTATGCTTTAAGTATTCATCAACTATAACCGATAGTTTCGAATGTATCGGAACGTGTCTGATCCCTGCCTTAGTCTTACTCTTGCTGATATAAAAACAGCGTATTCTTTCCACTGTTACAACCTCTGACTTTTTCAGGCTGGCTAGTTCGTCTAATCTGCATCCTGAAAACAAGCCCATTAATATAATGTTCCTGATCTCTGGCTCCGCTGCATCAAGTAGTTTTTGCATCTGTTCCGGTGTAAACGGTTGATAGCTCTCAATTGTGCGTCTAGCTTCCAAATTGTGACCGTGAAAGGGGTTATCAGATGGTATTCCGTCATAGCGCCGTTTACCAAACTCATAAAGTGATCCTAAACACGTAAGCCAGTTTTGACGAGATTGATCGGCGGCTCCTCGTTGCTTCTGGTCATCTAAAAACACTGTTACAAGCCGTCTGCCTATCTTCTCAATATGAATATCATCTTTCTGAATACTTTCTAAAAATAGCTCAACGGCTCTAGCTAGTTTCTGTAGTGTTGAGTAAGATCGGCGATCTTTATAGCTTTCTGTGTATTCATCACGTAATAAACACAATGTAGGGGTTGCATAACCACGTTTTACGGCTCTTTGTGTGTTTTTATTAGCCCTTGCCTCTGAATGTAATGATTCAATAGCTTGTTGTAATCTCTTTTCAGGGCTATCCGGGTTATGTTTCCGCTTTAGTTCCTCCCATTCTAGTAACAGATGGTTTCTGAATCTTCTAGCTTCGTTAAGATCTCGTGTAGATGTAGTCTTTCGCCACATCCGATACGGGTAAAGGTGGCGTAGGTATTTAGGAACAAAAATCTGAAACATCCAGATTCCGTCCTTTCGTTGGTAAAGATAAGCCTGGCCCTTGATTGACACGATAATGATCCTCTATTATCACGCAATCAGTTACATAAGCTGATCTCAATAGTGTTATCTGACAGCAGGTTATAAGGGGTTTTCTTCGATTCCCTTCGCCCGCTCCAATTTATCTTCACCTGATCAATCTGCCATTTTTGCTGTATCTGATTTTCTATATTATCTTAATTCAACCGCTTCAGGCTTTTCGCAATCGCTGTAACACTTCCCCATTTTTTTGTAAATAAAAAGCGTTTACGCAATGCAATCCTTTTGTAACAACCCAGGTAAAATACCTTATTTTCAAGTTGTTGAATAAGTGGTTATCTACGCTTTTAACAAACGATTGATGGATTATTTTATGAAAGGGAAATCTGCATTAACTCTTCTGCTCGCTGGTATATTTTCGTGCGGCACATGCCAGGCGACAGGGGCAGAAGTGACGAGTGAATCTGTATTTAACATTCTTAATTCCACGGGGGCAGCAACAGATAAAAGTTATTTATCGTTAAATCCAGATAAGTACCCTAATTATCGTCTTCTGATTCACTCAGCCAAATTAAAAAATGAAATAAAGAGCCACTATACCAAAGACGAAATTCAAGGGTTGTTAACATTAACAGAAAACACACGAAAGTTAACGTTGACGGAGAAAACCTGGGGAACATTTATTCTTGCTTCTACTTTCGAAGATGACAAAACAGCGGCAGAAACCCACTATGATGCTGTCTGGCTGAGGGATAGTTTATGGGGCTATATGGCATTAGTATCAGATCAGGGAAATAGTGTAGCCGCAAAAAAGGTTCTGCTCACCCTGTGGGATTATATGTCTACGCCCGACCAGATTAAGCGGATGCAGGACGTCATTAGCAACCCCAAACGACTGAATGGAGTTCCCGGGCAAATGAATGTTGTGCATATCCGATTTGACAGCAACTCCCCCGTGATGGCAGATGTGCAGGAAGAAGGCAAGCCGCAGCTGTGGAACCATAAACAAAATGATGCGTTAGGTCTTTATCTTGATCTCCTTATACAAGCAATCGACACTGATACAATTAACGATGAAGATTGGCAAAAAGGTGACCGATTAAAATCGGTTGCGCTGCTGATTGCTTATCTGGATAAAGCCAATTTCTATGTTATGGAAGATTCCGGAGCATGGGAAGAAGATGCCCGATTAAACACATCTTCCGTTGCACTGGTGACCTCTGGACTGGAACGTTTGTCGAACTTACTCTCGAAGAAAGACTCTGTTTTTGTCTCTGATTTACTACGCGAAGCTAAAGCCAATGAACTGGATGAACCTCTTTCAACAACGAGGTTGAACCACCTCATAGATAAAGGTTATGAAAGAATAACGTTACAGCTTGATTTAGGGGGAGAATCCCCAGGTTATCTGGAAAAAGATAAACATTACAGAGAAGCCGATGCGGCTTTACTTAATGTTATTTATCCTGCAAATCTTGCAAAGATAAACACCAGAAGAAAAGAGCAGGTTCTAAAAATAGTTAAAAAACTAGCAGGTCCGTATGGTATAAAAAGATACGAGAAGGATAATTATCAGTCGGCAAATTTTTGGTTCAATGATATTAAAACCGATACCGATCAAAATTCACATGCGAAAAGAGAAAAGAGCTTCATTCCATCAACAGAAGCAGAATGGTTTTTTGACTCATGGTATGCAAAATCAGCAGCAATTGTTTATAAAGAATCAAGAAAGGAAGAGTATTTGAATGACTCAGTGCAATTTATGAATAGATCATTGGCCCAAATAACAGGCGAGAATATGATTGGTGCAAATGGCAGGAGTGTACCTGAAATGGCACTTCCCGAAAGCTATAACTATATCCACAAGTCGGGAACTTTGCATGAAGCGCCAAGCCCTATCATTCCGCTAAATTGGTCGAAAGCTTCAATGACTCTCATGTTGAAAGAGATGTCCAACCTTATCAATGATGAGGGAATTAAATAGTTTTCATAATGAGTTACAGCACAACGTTGGGTATTGACTGAGCAAGATGAACGACAAGGACAACGACATCAGCCTTATGAGGAGCAAGAAAATGAAAGCAAATTCGAAAACGATCAGAAGGATGAAAGTTAATGTTCGGTCTAAGGAAGGTAAATCGAAACACTCATACGTTTGAAACCACTTTTCAAAATTGGAAAGAAAATGGCGAAGATGTTGCATTATTAATGCCCGAATTTAGTGCTAAATGGTTACCGATAGCAGAAGAGAGTGGCAGCTGGTCTGGATGGGTATTGCTTGGAGAAATATTTCCCTTAATTTCATCTGAGCTCGCTGGGATGGCTTTAATGCCAGAAACGGAAAGGTTAATAGGGGAATGGCTCAGTTTATCCAGTTCCCCGTTAAATCTAAAGCATCCTGAACTAAAATATAATCGTTTGCACGTAGGTAAAGTATTTGATGGAGTATTGAGCCCTGCTCAACCACTAATAAGAATATGAACAGGGGAATTGAATCTTTGGTTAGATAAAGTCACAGTCTGCCAATACGGAAACGCTCCAGTGTCAGACAAAAAATCATTATATTGGTCCATTCATTTTGTAATTGGATTTAGTAAAACATGTTACAGAAGTCTTGTTGATATTGAAGTTGGTGATGTTTTATTAATCTCAAATAATTTGGCTTATGCGGTTATTTATAATACAAAAATTTGTGATTTAATTTATCCAGAGGAGTTAAAAATGGCTGATCATTTTGAGTACGAGGAAGATTTTGAAACAGATGATTTTGATATCAAAAAAAACGAGAGTGAGATTTATGATGAAAATGACGAACAGATGATTCATAGTTTTGAAGAGTTGCCTGTAAAAATTGAGTTTGTTCTTGGTAAGAAAATAATTAATCTTTATGAAATAGACGATCTCTGTGCAAAAAGAATAATATCTCTGCTTCCTGAATCTGAGAAAAATATAGAGATACGTGTAAATGGTGCGCTAACTGGCTATGGCGAACTTGTTGAAGTGGATGATAAATTGGGCGTAGAAATTCATTCTTGGTTATCAGGGAATAATAATGTCAAATAGCATTTCGCTGATAGCGATATTATCATTATTTACACTATTGCCGTTTATAATAGCATCCGGGACATGTTTTATTAAATTCTCGATTGTTTTTGTTATTGTCCGAAACGCGCTGGGACTTCAGCAAGTGCCATCAAATATGACACTTAATGGGGTTGCTTTGCTATTGTCAATGTTCGTAATGATGCCGGTTGGGAAGGAAATATATAATAACAGTCAGAATGAGAATCTTTCATTCAATAATGTAGCATCGGTTGTTAATTTTGTTGAGACAGGCATGAGTGGTTATAAATCATATTTGATAAAATATTCTGAACCTGAGTTGGTTAGCTTTTTTGAAAAGATTCAGAAGGTGAATAGTTCTGAAGACAATGAAGAGATAATCGATGATGATAATATTTCAATTTTCTCGTTACTGCCCGCATATGCATTGAGTGAGATAAAAAGTGCATTTATTATAGGTTTTTATATCTATTTACCCTTTGTCGTAGTGGATCTGGTTATATCCAGCGTTCTGTTAACGTTAGGTATGATGATGATGAGTCCGGTAACCATATCTACACCGATAAAATTAATTTTGTTTGTCGCGATGGACGGTTGGACAATGTTATCAAAAGGGCTCATTTTACAATATTTTGACCTATCCATTAATCCCTGAGGAAAAAATATGGACGATATTGTTTTTGCGGGGAATAGGGCGCTGTATCTGATTTTAGTTATGTCTGCAGGACCTATTGCAGTTGCGACATTTGTTGGTTTATTGGTAGGGCTTTTTCAAACGGTAACGCAGTTGCAAGAACAGACGTTGCCATTTGGCGTGAAATTATTGTGCGTAAGTATTTGCTTTTTTTTAATGAGCGGGTGGTATGGTGAAAAATTATATTCATTTGGTATCGAAATGCTGAATTTAGCATTCGCGAGAGGATAGCATGGGGGAGGCGATACTCTATCAGTTGCATAGTCTGCTGGCTGCTACAGCGCTCGGTTTTTGCCGATTGGCACCAACTTTCTATTTGTTACCATTTTTCGCCAGTGGGAATATACCAACAGTAGTTCGTCACCCAATAATAATAGTGGTATCATGTGCATTAGTTCAGCATTACCACTATGAATTATTGAACTTAAATGAAATCGATATTGCTTTGTTCGCTGCCAGAGAAATTATCATAGGGCTGTTTATTGCATGCTTATTAGCATCCCCGTTTTGGATTTTCCTTGCTATAGGTAGCTTTATCGATAACCAACGCGGTGCAACATTAAGTAGTACTTTGGATCCGGCTACAGGTGTCGATACCTCGGAATTAGCAAGATTATTTAACCTTTTCTCTGCTGCGGTTTATCTTACTAAAGGTGGAATGAACTTTATTCTGGAAACTCTTTGGCAAAGTTATAATTTATGGCCTTCAGGCAATTTTAATTTTCCTAAATTAGAGCCTTTATTCTCATATATTAATAACATAATGACTCATACTATCGTTTACGCAAGCCCCGTGATTGCCGTTATGCTGGGCGGTGAGGCTGTCCTGGGATTGCTGGCACGTTATGCTTCACAACTAAATGCTTTTGCCATTTCACTGACTATCAAAAGTGCGCTGGCATTTTTAATATTAATTATTTATTTTGCCCCAATACTGGCTGAACGAGTAATGCCGTTATCCTTTTTCCCAGAACAATTGCAACTATACATTGAGAAATAGAGTGTTTCATGGCCAATAAAACTGAAAAGCCAACACAAAAGAAACTCCAGGATGCTTCTAAAAAAGGGCAAATTCTAAAAAGTAGAGACTTAACCATCTCTGTAATAATGCTTGTGGGTACTTTATATCTCGGATATGTTTTTGATGTGCATCACATTATGTCGATTCTTGAATACATCCTTGATCATAACGCTAAACCAGATATTTGGGACTATTTTAAAGCTATGGGGGTTGGTTGGTTGAAAACGAACATTCCTTTTTTGCTGGTTTGCATGTTCACAACAATACTTGTCTCCTGGTTTCAAAGTAAAATGCAATTAGCAACTGAAGCTGTTAAATTTAAGTTTGATTCATTGAATCCAGTAAATGGCTTAAAGCGTATATTTGGCTTAAAAACCGTAAAAGAATTTGTTAAAGCAATTCTTTATATTGTTTTTTTTGCATTGGCGATCAAAGTATTTTGGAGTAATCATAAATCACTGCTTTTTAAAACTCTTGATGGAGATATCATATCTTTATTATCAGATTGGGGAGAGATGCTATTCCTTCTCATACTGTATTGTCTCGGCAGTATGATAATTGTCTTAATTTTTGATTTTATCGCTGAATATTTTTTATTTATGAAAGATATGAAAATGGATAAACAAGAAGTTAAAAGAGAATACAAGGAGCAAGAAGGAAATCCAGAAATTAAGTCTAAACGCAGAGAGCGCATCAGGAAATTCTTTCTGAGCAATTGAAGTCTGATGTCAGTAATAGTCGTTTGATGATTTCCACCCTACTCACATTGCAATAGGGATATACTTTAAGCCACATCTTTCACCTATTCCATTGATTTCTGTAAGAGTAACTAATGAGGTGGCCTTAGGCGTAAGGAAATATGCAAAGGAAATCGGAATACCAATTATCACAGATAAAAAATTAGCACGAAAAATTTATGCTACCCATCGTCGCTACGATTATGTTAGCTTCGAAAATATAGATGAAATATTACGTCTTCTGCTGTGGCTTGAAGATGTGGAGAATGCTGGGCAACCTGTTCAAGATGAACAGCTCTCTTCAGAAGATAAATTCATTGAGGGTGAAGACACAAAAATCGAGAATAAAGACGATAATTTAAAAAATTAAACATCTGTCGTAGTCAGAAATTTATAAGAATCTACACGCAAAAAGCGTGTAGATCCTTATTTAATGAGTTAAACGATCTTGTGAAATGATAAGCAATTGATACATACTCATCTCTTTATAAGCTGGAACTGTAGTAACCTGTGCAAATTCGCGATATAGCTTTTGCTCCAGTTCTGCTGATGATATATATTCCGGGTGTTCGCTAAAGAACTGTCTTGCATCTACTATCGCTTGGGATTCGCCACTTCTTTTATTTTGATTCTCCTTTAATGAATTTTCTCTGGTGCATGCAGAGAGCAACGATATCAGCGCGATGGTTATTATGATGTTACTATTATATCCTACTAATGACATATCAACTTTCTCTTACGCAAGATTGGAGTTTAAAATAATGTTTATCCCATTCACAGAGTGCTATAAACAACTAAACAGTACCTTTTATGTTAAGTTTATTTAGGGCTCTTATTTTGTGATATGATATTGTTTTATAATCAATTCCTTTAATAATGGCTATTTGTTTTAACGAGTAAGAAACACATAACCGCAGGATATCTATCTCATCATGGGTAAGTGGTTCTTGTGTAGAATACACATTTTGTGTATGAAGATTTGAAACCAGGAAATGCGTTAAATCAGATAATGTAATATTCTTATTGATCCTGATGAAATTGTTGCTCAAAAGGATGTTTACAGGTTCTGTATTTGGTTTGAGATTTCGATGTTGATGCTCATCAATAACAACGAACGAATGTCCAAGATCAACCAACGCAACTAAATCGCTGTAATATTCTTTTTGGGATGCTAATAATGCATTAGTGCCTACAGTGAAGTAGACATCACTGGAAAAGACTTGCATATGCCCACCTGTACTCTAAAATCATTTAGGGTAAATATTACGTGTAAAATTTAAAATAAGAGTGATTGTTATATTTGCTTAACATTGAGGGAATAGGGTTTATACCTTAAATTGTAAATAAAGTTATGCATAGAGGCATTTAAAATAGTTCTCGAAATTATAATTTTTTTATTCTGTGTCATCATAATTTGGTCATGAAATTTCCGTCTTGTTACACTACTCTAAACTAGAGCTTATGGAATTAGCGGGTGGTATTGATAGAAAATAATGATAAATTCTTATCACAAGACTTATTGGAATCTTATGCCATTCGTTTGTTGAGCGGACCATTGAATGGATGCGAGTATGAAATACTTAATGGGCGTCTACTTGTTATCATTGGTAATGATGTTTCGTTAGGAAGAAGTGATGCTTTTTCTGAGTTACCAGAAAACACAATAGTCGTTCCTTATGGCGAGCTTACAGGTAGTTTTGAGATAATAATTACTACCGACCCTGATCTGGTAGTAACATTCAGAGAATTAACAGCACAAGAACCTGAAGATAGAACGTTAACATTGAATCAGCAAATAGAAGTTTTAGGTCTCAAATTTGCTGTAAAAGAAAAAAATGAAGTTTGGCAGTATTCATTGCCAGGCATTATTGAAAATAACATTATTTCTACAAAACAACATTTCTTTAGCAGTAAGTTGTTTAAGTATGTAATGCTTTTTTTCTTTTTGCTATCATTTTCATTGCTTTTTATATTGTTAATGCCAGTAATGATCCGCAGCTGAGACATATCGATAAAATTCTTGTAAACAAAAACAGGAATTATGAAGTTTTATATGGTAGAGATCATGTTATCTATATTAATACCAATATTTTGGATGAAGCAGTCTGGGTCAAACAAGCACTGGAAAAAAATCAACCAGGAAAGCCAGTACGGGTGATAAATCCTGATGATGAATCGATACGAATTTTTTCATGGCTTGCTGATAATTTCCCTAATTTACAATATTTTAAACTTCAACTATTAGATGCCAGTAATCTAAGATTGACAGTGAGTAAGCAACGGAACGCTATCACACAGCAACTAATCGATAATCTTATTAAAGGATTACTGCAAACTATGCCATATGCCAGCAATATAAGTATTGCGGTATTAGATGATAATGTATTGGAAAGTCAGGCTATTGAAACGTTGTCAGCGATAGGTCTTTCTTATGAAAAATATAAAACAGCTAACAATGTGTATTTCAATATCATTGGTACGTTAAGTGACAGTGAATTAAATAAAATTAATAACTATGTTGACGAATATTATAAACAATGGGGTAAACAATATGTAAGATTTAATGTGAATTTGAAAAATCAGGACACAAATAATAGTTCATTTAGCTACGGAGATAACCGATTCGAGAAGTCTCAAGGTAGCAACTGGACATTTCAGGAATAATTGAGGAGGACTTATGGCAGATTGGAATGGTTATATTATGGATATCAGCAATCAATTTGATCAGGGCGTTGATGATCTGAACCAGCAAGTTGAAAAAGCGTTGGAGGATTTAGCCAACCAATCCCTCCGACACGAAATTTCTTGCCGAATATCAAAGTGCATTAGCTGAGTATACATTATATCGAAATGCGCAATCTAACGTTGTAAAAGCGTATAAAGATCTTGATTCAGCAATCATACAAAACTTCCGCTAAACTGGATAAGGATTTTATTATGTCAGTAAGCAATATGCCACCTATTGATAGAGCTGAGCAATCAACTGCTCATGAAATACAGCAAGCGAAAGTGATTGATTTAAATGACCGGGTTCTCAATCTTGACAACCCGGATGATAAAATGATCTCCGCTTTTGCCAACTATGCTGTACAAACTGAAAATTGGCAGCAAAATGCGTTACAAGCATTAAGGTCTGATAAAGAGGGGTTAACTCCTGAAAAATTATTAGTCTTGCAGGATCATGTGCTTAATTATAATGTCGAGGTTTCATTGGTGGAACATTAGCAAGAAAGATTGTCGCTGCAGTTGAGACGTTGACCCGCTCATGAAATATATATCATTATTATTGTTTATCCTGCTGTTGTGCGGCTGCAAGCAGCAGGAATTATTGAACCATCTTGATCAACAGCAAGCTAATGATGTCCTTGCTGTTTTACAAAGACATAATATTAATGCTGAAAAGAAGGATCAAGGCAAAACAGGATTTTCAATATTTGTCGAACCAACGGATTTTGCTTCTGCGGTGGATTGGCTAAAAATCTACAATCTACCGGGTAAGCCTGATATTCAAATATCGCAGATGTTCCCTGCAGATGCACTCGTTTCATCTCCACGAGCGGAAAAAGCAAGGCTATATTCTGCTATTGAGCAGCGGTTAGAGCAATCTCTCAAAATTATGGATGGCATTATTTCTTCGAGAGTACATGTTAGTTACGATGTTGATAATGGCGATAGTGGTAAAACTGCTTTACCAATTCATATTTCTGTACTTGCAGTATATGAAAAAGATATCAACCCAGAAATAAAAATAAATGATATCAAGAGATTTATTGTTAATAGCTCTGCAAGCGTACAATATGAAAATATTTCTGTTGTATTGTCAAAACGAAGAGACATTATTGAGCAAGCACCAACATATGAAATTAGCGAACCTGTTTTTGCTTATGATAAGGCTATGCCGGTTTCTATCTTACTTGCATTAATATCCGTAGCGACTTGCTGGCTGTTATGGAAGTATAGGGCCATTCTAACTAATTTAGTCAGGTTGAAAATTAAGTAGACATATGAGAGCGTTATGAATCTTGCCCTAAGAAAGATTATATATGATCCAATTAGTTATATTCATCCTCAACGAGTAAGCTTGAATAATACACCTATTAACAATCCGGTGCTTAGATCTATTACCAATGAAATGATTGTTCTGCAGTACAATCTTTCAGTTGAACATTTTAATCTGAATAGTTCACTTATTTACTACATAAACAATTGGAATTTATTTCCATTGTTCTGTTTATTCAGTGGTTATCACTTTTATCGAGAAAGGTTTGCAGAACGCGGATTTTTTATAAGGTTCCTGCTGTGCTAAGGGATTATTTATCAGCTATACCGGTGAAAATAAATGAAAAGGCACGATACAAACCCGGCATCGCTAGCTATCACAATATCATCACATGTGGTTTTTCAACGTTGTCACCCTATATAAGGCAACAACCATTGGCAATGCAGCAACGATTTAATTTATTATTTCCTGATTTTGTTGATCACATACAATTGCCGTTACCACTTGCATCAACTCTTTTAGAGAGAATTACATTTTATGCGAAAAAAAATAGAGATGAGCTTGATAAAATCTCCTGCAAATGGTGTTGTGATTAAAAGAAAAATTTCTGATGGATTGAAATAAATAGTTTCTCTTAAAGAAAGTATCCTTCTTGAAACCAGCGCAAAAATTCAGAGCATTGAGGTAAAGAGAGAAGAAAAATTTATTCAAGGTTATTATGATGGCTATACAAAAGGCATTATTGATGTGATGGATAATTTTATACCCTTGATAAGCTTGTTGAGCTCAGAACTAGAAAAAAAAGAATAAACATGATAAACGATCTGAAGAGTATATTGTTAAAATCCTCAGAGGAAGTTGATGTTTTTATCAAAATTTTTGAAAGTTGGAGAAAAAAATTACCGGCAATATCAGGTCCTGTAAATCTCTATATACCTACCAGATTCAAAGATAAGTATCTTGAAGTAGAGTCATATTTTGTCGACAAATCAATATGGAATGTCCATATTACATTTCATGATGATAAGCGTTTTGTGTTTTTTACCGATCAATTTATTGCTGAATTTAGTCCGCAGGAATTTGTGGATAATTGTGAGCAATATTTAATTAATAATCATTGTTTCTCCCCTGACAAGGTTAACGAAATCTGCGAACAAGCCAGACATTATTTAGTTGAAAAAATGTTTGAAACACATTCTTTGGATATGAATAATTCTGTTTTGGCAAGCCCTGAGGACTTATAGCTCCCTGGCTCAAGTTTAATGATTTGAATATAATCTAATTGTAATATTTTA
>ERZ778496.1247-NODE-1247-length-19051-cov-5.352443_pt1 | contig 19051 bp, 13 predicted proteins | sample MGYA00433099_ERZ778496 | MGnify/ENA primary metagenome ERZ778496 (study PRJEB29527, sample SAMN07138962) | mouse gut metagenome | material: feces | host: mouse | place: China:Nanjing | collected 2016-01-25 ... | reverse complement strand
GAATTTTCAAACTTTCAAAAACGAAAATGATGTTTTTGTTACCGCTTGAAGTATATCTTTAGGAGCCGATATATCCAAAGGCCGTCAGGCACAAAACAAATCTACAGCTTCTCCGGGTGCCATGTATTATGGTTCTGTAGGCGGCGAGAGTATTCTGAAACGCAACCTTTCATTAAACGCTTACGCTCAATATTACAAGGATTTCAATGATAACCATCACTTTGACATCATGGGTGGTTACGAATGGCAACATTTCTGGAAAAGCACAAATAGTGATTATGTCGGACGTTATCCAATGACAAACGATGACCCCACACTGGCGGGGACAGAACGTCCTCACACTCCGTACGAATACAAGACTGACAGTTATCTGGTTTCCTTCTTCGGACGTGCCAACTATATCTTGATGAACCGTTACTATCTTACTGCTACAGTCCGTGATGACGGAACTTCACGTTTCAAGAATCATTGGGCATGGTTCCCGTCTGTAGCTTTAGCATGGAAAGCAAAGGAAGAAAATTTTCTTAAAGATGTATCTTGGCTGTCAGATTTGAAACTTCGCCTTGGCTGGGGTATGACCGGTCAGCAAGCCGGAGAGAAAATCAATAACTACAATTGGATTCCTACTTACTCGGTAAGCACAGGTACCAACGGTTTCTATCCGTTAATGGGCAATGGTACTTTGTACCGTCCCGACAACTATACTCCTGATTTGAAATGGGAAACCACTACTACCTATAATATCGGATTAGATTTTGGTATTATGGATCAAAAGCTGACAGCCAGCATAGATGCTTATTACCGTAAAACCGAAGATTTGCTGAACTATGCACCATTAGCGTCCATGGCCGGCTATAGAAATCAAGCATGGCAAAATATCGGCTCACTGGAAAATAAAGGTATCGAATTCGCCTTAGACTGGAAACCTATTGTCAACAATGATTTGATATGGACTATAAATTATAACTTAACCTACAATAAAAATGAAATTACCGATTTGAGCGGTGTTTCAGACAACGGTGCTCCTGTAGCCAATACCGATATCAAAGTAGGACAAGGTTCAGGTTTCTACCTACAATACAATCAGGTGGGTTATCCGGCTAATTCATTTTATGTGTATCAGCAAGTTTATGATAAGAAAGGTAATCCGATAGAAAATGCAGTAGTAGACCGTGACGGTGACGGTAAAATTACCGAGAACGACAAATATCTTTACAAGAATGCTGCTCCCGATGTAACTATGGGGCTTTCTTCTCGCTTGGAATACAAGAACTGGGATTTCGGGTTCTCATTGCGTGCCAGTCTGGGCAACTATGTATATGATGGAATCAATGCCGGATGGAGTAACATGAATCCCGGTGAGGTATGGTCCAACTCTTTGAACTATCTATCTAATCGTCCGGTAGACGCTGTTGCCAGAAACTGGCAAACTTACGAAATTACCGCCAAAGCTTCGGATTACTGGGTGCGCAACGCTTCATTCTTGAAGTGCGACAACATCACTTTGGGATACAGCTTTGCCAATCTGCTCAAGAACGGAAGTTATCGCGGTTTGAATGGACGTGTATACGGAACCGTATCGAATGTATTCACCATTTCGAACTATGACGGCATCGACCCAGAAATCAATAACGGATTCGATAACAATCTCTATCCGCGTCCTATCTCATTTATTATTGGTCTTAACCTGAATTTCTAATTCGCAAAATTATGCAGTATATGAAAAAATACATAAAGAATATCGTTCCTGCCACATTCATGATGCTGGCTTTAGGAGCAACCTCATGCATCGGAGACTTAGATGTAGACCCTATCGATCCGAACATTGATACCAATGTTGATTTAAACGGACTGTTCAACAAGTGCTACGCCAACATGGCATTGGCCGGAAACGGTGGAGCTAACGGTGACTGTGATATTGACGGTTTGGATGGTGGTACAACAGGTTTTATCCGCCAATTGTTCAATTCCAACGAGCTGACCACTGATGAAGCTATCTGCGGATGGGGAGACGAAGGTGTGGCCAGCTTCTGCTACAATACTTACAATGCTTCCCACCCGATGTTAAACGGATTCTATGCCCGTCTGACTACCGGCATCACCTATTGTAACCAATATTTGGCCATGGCCGGAGAGGCAGACGCCACCATGTCTGCCGAAATCCGTTTTGTACGTGCCCTGCACTATTTCTTACTGATGGATGGTTGGGGAAACATACCCTTTACATTGGAGCCAATGACCAAACCGGAACAAAAATCCAGAGCTCAAATGTATGAATGGCTTGAACAGGAACTGACCGGAATAGAAGCGGCCCTTTCCGAAGCTAAAGCAAAAAAATCGACAGATGCCGGTTATGGCCGTGTAGATAAAGCCGCCTGCTGGCTGCTGCTCTCACGCCTGTACTTGAATGCGGAAGTTTATGTAGGAACGGCCCAATGGCAAAAAGCAAAAGAATATGCCGACAAGGTAATGAAATCCCCCTATCGATTAAATACAGTGGGAAAAGGCGGATGGACTGCTTACCAAATGTTATTCATGGGTGACAATGGTGAAACAGACGCAGCTTACGAAGCTCTTCTGCCTTTGCTTCAAGATGGCCTTACAACCACCAGCTGGGGTACTTCTCTTTTCTTGATAGCTGGTTGTTTTGATGGTGAGATGCATGCAAATCCTAAAGACCTTGCAGCCACCAACGGAGTATCTGCACAAAACTGGGGAGGTAATCGCGCACGCCCCGACCTTATCCGTAAGTTCTTCCCACAAAACGATGCACCCGAATTACCCAGTTATGACATGTATGTAGCTGCCAAGGATGACCGTGCTTTATTCGACGGTGTAGGGCGCACGCTAAACAATGAAGATGTATCTACTTTCAAAAGTGGTTATGCTATTGCAAAGTTCACAAACTTCAAAACAGACGGTTCTGCCGGACACGATGCCACCTTTGCAGATACAGATTACTTCCTGTTACGTGTTGCTGAAGCCTATCTGACTTTTGCTGAAGCCGACGCCCGCCTAAACGGAGGAAAAACCACTAGTGAAGGGACGCAAGCTATAAACGATATCCGAAGCCGCGCTAACGCCTCCACCCGTGAAAATAGTGCTTACAGCCTGGATGACATTTGTGACGAATGGAGCCGTGAATTCTATTTCGAAGGCCGCCGCCGCATGGACTTAATCAGATTTAACCGTTATGGCGGCAACAACAATTACACCTGGCAATGGAAAGGCGGAGCATACGAAGGACGCAGTTTTGATGCACACCTGAATATTTTTGCCATCCCGACCAACGAATTAACAGCCAATTCAAATTTGGTTCAGAACCCGGGATACTAAAACTCTTGTTTTATAAACATTAAATGAAAATACAATGAATAAAATAATTAAATCATTTCTGTTCATCGGATTGGGACTGGGCATATTCACCGCATGCGATGACGACCGCGATTCCAACCCGACGCTGAATGCACCTACCGAGTTTGTCCTGAACACCCCGGTCATCAGCAGTGAAGTAGTCGATTTAGCCAATTCCTCTTCTATTGAGATATCCTGCTCACAACCCGATTATGGTTTCCCTGCCAATGTAGGATATTATGTGCAAGTAGCATTCGATGAAGCCATGACCGACTTTGTAGAAATAGGCAATGCCAATACCGGTACAAAAATCAGTATAGACGCACCTCTTTTAGCCAGTACACTTACGGACATGAAAGTAAGCGAAGGTGCAAGCGATGTTGATTTTCCAATGGATCTAGCTGTCTATATCCGCTTGAGAGCAGTCATGATGACCAGTGACAACAAGGTAATAGAAGGAACAGAAATACTGTCTAACACAGTGTCACTAGACAAAGTGCACCTACTCTTCTCGCTTCCTCCGGTCAATACTCCCGAAAATTTATATATCGTAGGCGGATTTAACGGATGGAACTGGGATACGGCAACCAAGATGATTCCTGTAAACGGCGCGCCTCATGTCTTCTGGTCTATGATATGGATAGACGATGCCGGCATCAAGTTCAACCAAAACAAAGCTTGGGATGGAAACGAGGCAGGATTCTCCGGCATGAACAGCATAAGTGGCGATCTGGCAGACAAGATCAAAGATAACGGAGGCAATATCGCCACTGATACCCCGGGATGGTATCTGATGATTGTCACTTCTTCCGTTGCCGGACGTAATGTGGTGTACGATGTACAATTCAACAAGCCGGAAGTATGGCTGATGGGACCTGTAGTGGGCAATAGCGACTGGACAGAACTGGCCGAAGGCTGGTCGTGCACCGTACCCGATGCTTTCGATGCTCCTTTCGTATCACCTGCCTTTGCAGCCAGTGTTCCGGGTGGTGACGGTGACGGCATACGCGCTTACGTAAAAATTCCGACTTTCGAATGGTGGAAGAGCGAGTTCATGGTATTCGACGGCAAAATCGAATACCGTGCCGATGGCGGAGACCAAGACCGGATAGCAGGCAAAGTGGGGCAACAACTTTACCTGAACTTTGCTACCGGTGAAGGTGAAATAAAATAATAACCTATTAAATTGAATAAAGATGAAAAATATATCAATCTATTCATTAATCGGTCTGACCGGTCTGTGCATGTTTTCATGCACAGACGATTACACCGACTGGGCAAATCCTCAAACTAACGAACAAGAAACCGCAATAACTATTCCCGAATTTTCGGCATCCAAAGTCGATGATATCAATCTGTCTAATCCGGGCAGTAGCATCAAATTGTTTACTCTGTCTAATGCTACGCTTCCCGAAGGATATACCTTAGGCAATGTACGAGTGGAATTCTCTACTGAAAAAGGCAAAGTAGGAGAACTGGAATCCAATACAGACGGAATGATTGACAGTCTGACCATACAGAAGCTGGTAGTGGAAAACTACGGGAAACGTCCTGCAGCACGTCCTTTCACAGCCCAAGTATATGCCAATGCCATCAACAACGGACAAGCATTACTAATCAATGCAGGTTCATTCGATGTAAACTTCACTCCTGCCGCACCATTCATTGACGAAGGCTACTATCTGGCAGGCGATATGTTTACAAAAAAAGACGATGCTGGCGAAACAATAGTGGATGGCTGGAGCACCGATGGCGTGATGGCATTCAACCATTCGGGAGCAGACGTGTATGAAGACGCCAAATTCACCATCGTATTCACCACAACTGCCGACAATCAATACTGGAAAATCATTCCGAAGAGTAACATCGAAGGAGAATTTTGGGGAAACGGCGTACTGGGAACCATGACCAACGGCGATGCCGCCACTGAAGGAACACTGACCACAAACAATCCGCAAGCCGGCATGATAGGCAAAGCCGCCATGTACAAAATGACATTGGACATGATGGAATACACCTACACCTTGGAAAAACTGGATTTCGCTCCTTACATCTATGAAATAGGTAACAATACATCATGGTCGGGCACTTGTCCACTGGTCGGAATAAACTTTGACGGCAAATACAGAGGATTTGCCTACTTGGACGGAGAATTCAAATACAGATCCAATACAGACAATTGGGATGGCAACTGGGGAAAAGCAAACGGTGATGCTCTGACAGGTACACTTAATGAAAATGCAGGAAACATCAACGCTCCGGAAACAGGATTCTATATGATGGAAGTAGATTTAACCGCTATGACTTACAAACATACACTCATCTCAAATATCGGAATAATAGGCAGTTCCACCCCATTCGGATGGGATGCCGATACTGACATGACCTACAACAAAGAAGATGGAAGTTGGAACCTGACCACCAACTTGACTGACGGTGAAATTAAACTTCGCGCCAATGACGGCTGGGACATCAATTGGGGCGGTTCGGTAGCCGAACCGACTTTCAATGCCGGAAATATCACTGTTACGGCCGGAAACTATACCATCAAATTCATCCCCCAATGTGATGGCATGAACAAGTTGACCCTGACAAAGAACTAATCAATACAAATACAGGATACGCTTCTTGTATTCTTCCTGTATTCATACTGACAAAAGGCGGTTTACGGCTTGCGGAATTTCCGTAATACAGTACTCCGCCTTTTTGTTTTACCCTTTATAAACAAAGACACCATGAAACGAATTTATCTCTTTCTGACAGATATATTGTTCCTCCTTTGTGTGGTATCTCTGTCACAAGCTTGTTCCGATGATTCCCCGCAAATACCGGATACTCCGACTCCCGAAGATCCTAATCCTCCTACCACCCTTTGGAAAGATGTCACAGCCGCCCCCGACAATTGGGACGGCATCAAGCGTGCCGACATCTCCTACCAATTATTAGTTTACTCCTTTGCAGATAAAGATGGTGATAAATACGGCGACCTCAAGGGACTTATCGATAAACTGGACTACATTGACAAACTCGGAGTGACAGCCATCTGGCTCTCTCCCATCCACCCTGCCATGTCCTATCACGGCTATGACGTGACGGATTATACCAAAACCAATCCCAAACTAGGCACAGAAGCCGACTTCGACCGCCTCATCACCGAAGCCCACAAACGCAACATAAAAATATACCTGGATTATGTAATGAACCACACGGGCAAAGACCATCCTTGGTTCAAGGAAGCTACTTCATCTGCCGACAATCCTTACCGTAGCTATTTTCTCTTCTCCCAATCTCCTCAAGCAGAAATAGCCGAAGGAAAGATAGCCATGATACCCAAAGGAGCATATGCCGCCAAAGAATGGTTTGCAACCTCTTCCGAAGATACAGAAGTAAAAGGTATCTATACATTCAGCCTCGATTGGAGCAAAGCCTCGCAACCTACCATCACAGTAACCCGAGCCGAAAAAGCCAATGCAGACAATCCTGACCCCGACACAAACGGAGCCAAATATCTTTACTTTGGCGATGGAGTATGCAAGAAATTCTATGACAAAGGGAACAACCGATATGAACTAACCACAGACTTCGCTTCCTCTTGGGGATTTCTAATCCGAACCAGTAACGATCCTTCTTGGCCTGCAGGAACTAAATACGGTGCAGCATCTGCTTCCCACAAAGTTACTTTGGGCACCGCATTCACTCTTGACAACAAAACAGCTGCCAATATTTTGTTCGATTCTATGAACTTATGGTATTATCACTCCCAGTTCGCCACAGACTGGTTTGCCGACTTGAACTATGGTGAAGTGGAACAAGCCGCCTCTTCCCCTGCTTACATAGCTATGACAGATGCCGCCAAACAATGGATAGACCGAGGTGTGGACGGATTACGGCTGGATGCTGCAAAACACATATACCACAATGCTACCAGTAACGAAAATCCCCGTTTCCTAAACATGTTCTACAAAGACATGGACACTTATTACAAGCAGAAAGGACATACGGATGATTTCTACATGGTGGGAGAAGTGCTGTCCGAGCACAACGAAGCAGCCCCCTATTATGCCGGGCTACCCGCCTTGTTCGAATTCTCTTTCTGGTATCGTCTGGAATGGGCTCTCAATAATGCCACCGGATGCTACTTCGCCAAAGACATCCTGAGCTACCGACAAGAATATGCTACCTACCGTCCCGACCACATTGCGGCAACCAAGCTAAGCAATCACGATGAAGATCGTGCAGCCTCCAAACTAGGAAAATCTGCTGCCAAGGAAAAATTAGCTGCCGCTGTCCTGCTCACCACTCCCGGTTCACCTTATATATATTATGGTGAAGAATTGGGATTATACGGCACTAAAGAAAAAGGAGATGAATATGTACGAGGCCCTATGTTGTGGGGAGACAGTTACACCACCGCATACACAGATAAAATAGACGCCACGGTAGTTTCAAACATAGCTGATGTAAACAAGCAGGCAACTAACGAGCACTCGCTGCTGAACACTTATCGGCGTTTCGCCCGTCTTCGCAATACTTATCCGGCACTGGCACATGGCATCATGACCAAACACGCCATGTTCAACGAATCAGGAGAAGGAGAAAAGAAATACAAAAGCATTGCTGCCTGGTATATGACCAAAGATAACGAAAAACTGCTAGTCATTCATAACTTCGGTAGTAGCAAAATAGAAATTCCCTTGATGGAAAAGCCAGAAAAAGCCATTGCTGTATCCGGACATGTACAAGAAAAAGAAGAAAGTGGAAATCAGTCCTTAAAACTGGACGGATATGCTTCAGTGATTTATCTATTAAAAAATAACTGACATACATAAAAATGCGTCAAAACTTCCATGGCATCATATAATCTGCCATAGTAGTTTTGACGCATCCTTCTTTCCAGAAAAAACGGCTATCTCTATAATTTTTGGATTTCTTCTTGGGATAATCCGGTAGCTTGCGATATAACCTCCACAGATACCCCCAATTTCTTAAAATTACGAGCGTTTTCTCTTTTTTCTTCAACATGCCCTTGTTCCAGTCCTTGTTCCAGTCCTTGTTCCAATCCTTGTTTCAAACCTTGCTCTAATCCTTGCTCTAATCCTTGCTCTAATCCTTGCTCCAATCCTTGTTTCAAACCTTGTTTCAAACCTTGCTCCAATCCTTGCTCCAATCCTTGCTTCAAACCTTGTTCCAAGCTTTTCTTGATATTGGTATTCAATACATTGTTCCAGTCCCGATAATTTTTCAGACTCTCCCAATATTCACTACGACGCTGTGGGGTGAACGCAGCAATTTCGGCGGCTTCAAAGAGCCGGTCAAATATACGGTTTTGCAAGGCTTGTGGCCTTTCCAACAGTCCTGCAAGATTGCGAAGCACAAACAGCCACTTGTCGAACATGGTTTCCAGCTCCTTCTCACTCTTGTTAAACTTAGGCATTTCCAAGTAAATGAAAGTGAGTTTCTCGTAGAACACTTCACGTGTATGCAGGTCCACCAGTTTCACTTCGTGATGAAAATGCTCCGGTTCACCATCGTCATCATTAAACCTAAAATTCAGTATGCCTACTACGTAAACACCTTTCAGCTCATAGTCCCATTCTCCTCGGGGAGCTTGCTCACGAATGGGGAAAGTGGCGTAATACACGCTTCGGTCTTTAAAGAACTGTTGTTCACCGCGTTGCATCTCCACCAAGATCTTCTCGCCCTTCTCGTTCTCACAATAGACATCGAATACGGCACGACGGTCGTACTCCTGCGTGCCTAGATGTTCCGTATTCAGGTAAGTGACATCCTTGATGACCTCCTTTTTAAAAAGCAGTGCATTCAGGAAACTGATGAGCAGCTCCTTGTTCATAGCCGTGCCGAACAATAACTTAAAACCGAAGTCGGTGTAGGGGTTGATGTATCTGTCCTGTATTCCTTCTGTTCCCATGCGATGTGAATTTAATGTTGGTTACCCGACAAAGATAGAGGGAATTATTCAGGTATACAATGATTTTCAGGAAAATAATTAACCACACGACCTTTCGCTTTCCGTATTCTTTCCAATACAATGAACACCAAGTCAGGATTACTCCTTTCAAATCCATTTCTATTTTTCTTTGGTTACCATTCATCACATCAAAACGCCCCAATGCTATATAGAATCATAAAATATCATCATTCAAGTTGTCATCCAGAAAAAACAAATTATTAATTTTCTTCTTTAGAGTTTGAATGTAAAAGTAAAAAAGCGGAGAAAGAATAACCGTTATCGGACATTCTTTCCCGCTTAAAAAAGTTTTTTTCCTATTTTGAAAGGAGATGCCCCAATCGAGGCATTTTCCTTTCAAAATGTTTTTTTACTTTATTGACTTGCTTATTCAGGTTTTACTACGAAGTTTGTCAATGTAACTTCTTGTTCGTGACCGAACCAGTCAACTAAAGTAAACTTCAATGTAGAAGGAACGTCGGCAGCAGGTCTTACAGCGGTTACAACCGGAGTGAATACAAATCCATTGTTGTATGTTACAGTGAAATATTCACTCAAACCGGAAGCAGAAACTAATTTCACATCCTTGATCGCTTCATATTGTGTCATTCCGTTTGCGAAGTTATAAACTTCACCAACTTTCTTCACATCAAAGAAGTCACCCAAAGTGATATTATCATTAGAACCATAGATCAGATTTTTCTTGATAGCAACTTTCTTCGCATCAAATTTGTTCCATGCTACTGACAAGTCTTCCAGACAGTTCAGCTTGATCTTGAAGTTCTTATCTGCCGGAGCCTTAACAACATAGTTGTAACCATTTTCTGCATTTTCAGAAGAAATACCTTCGTAAGTGAATGAAACTGTTACATCATAAGTTCCACCAATCAGTTCGAATGCCACATCCTGATTCCATGTCGGCAATTGCAAACGATAGTTGCCTTGACCGTTAAACGCTTTGTAACCCTCAAGGTTAGCAGCATTTTCGATAGCTTCACATTCGAATGTGTACTTATTTTCTGTACCATTCCAAATGCTTTCACCATCTACATCATATAAGCCATTGAATACTTGTGTCAAGTCATAAGGCATACTCCAGTTTTCTCTTGTGTATTGATCAACTGTTACATGTACACCATTCTTCAACTGACCAGCCTTAGCAGAGAAGATTTCAGGGAATCCAGGCATTTCCTTGGTTACACTCAAAACTACATTCTTAACAAGTTGTCCCTTAGCATTCTTGATAGATAGAGTTCCATTGTAAGTACCGTTATCTTCATAGTTATTAATAGCATCAGAGAAGCTCAAACGAATTGCAACAGCATTATCAGAGAAGGTTGTATTACCATCCTTATCAATCCACTGACATCCGATATTGTTCTGAGTCGGATTATTTTCATAATCAACAGACCAAGATACAGATGTTCCCCGAGTTTTCAGCAATGCTATTACATCAGCGGGCAATTCTACAACATCAGAGAGTTTATTATAGTCGTTATTAACAGCATTCCATGTCGGAGTCCAAGTAGTAGAAAGAGCCACTTCCTTAATTTCACCAACAGTTACGTAGAATGCTTTACCATCCGGGTCAACCAAAGCACCGTTCTGGTTTACAGCATATACACGGAAACCGATGATATCACCTTCTGCAGAAGCATCTTTGATATTCAAAGTCAACTTCGAATCAGTAGTGATTGTGTTCAGACCTTCGATATTTTTGCCGTATGCATTCCATGCTACAAGTTCAGACGGAACACTTTCTACTGCACGGTATGAGTCCAATACTACATAGAAACCATAGATACCCGACAATTGTACCGGAGTATAATCCAATTCAACAGTAAACGGTTCGTTTACAGCAGCTGTAAAGAATGCCTCACCGTTTCTGTTATCGTATCCAGAATAATACGCATCAACCTTATTTCCATTCGGAAGAGTTATTTGACCACGTTTGTTTGCATCAACATGAGTAAATGAACCATCTTTCTCAACACGTTCAGCTACTCCCTGTACTGTTTTGGTATTCCATGCATAATCATACAAAGGAAGTCCGTCTTCACCAAGAACGTATGTAGGATCATAATTTACAGTTTTATCTTCCGCATACATGAAACGGTTGCGAATATTCCCATGATATGTATCATTAACCTTGAACTTCAATTCATATTGCGGTGCATAATCTGAGGCCAAAGTCAAGCCATAGGCACTAGTCACATAGCGATCTGTTTCTTCAGTAGGATTATCCTTTACAGCAACAGCATATAAAATATCTTTCAAGTTGTTGAGTTCTACTTTAGTCAGATCCTTGTTGTAACCAAACTTAGCGGCAGCCATGTATGCTTCTTCCGTATAATTTGTCTTGTTCAAGCTGAATTTCACTACCCATAATCCGTTAGCCGAGATGCCACGGGTAGCCATTCCTTTGAACGGTTTCACTTCATCCACTACTACCAAGTTGCCCAAGCTACCCAGTTCAGTGTTAACGAATGATACTTGTTCCGGAGACAGCACAGCATTGCTAGGAGATACACGAATCAAAACAGAGTCAGTCAGGAATGCACGTTCTCCTTTCTTGAATTCTTTCTGATTGGCTATAACATACAGAGAAGCTTCTCTTTCGTCAGCACTTCCTTTACCGAACACGCGGTCTTCTTCTGCCAAAGTGGTACGAAGATCCATCACACTAGAAGAACCTTTGATAATCATTGAGTTTGTATTCTCAAAGTCATAGTTCACAATTTCCACATGAGTAACAGCCTTGCTGATAGCAGCTTCGATCACAGCAAACTGTGCACCTGCAATTTCAGTTACCTGTTCCGCAATCTGCTCAATCATGTCTTCAGTCAGCTGGCCGGCTTCAATGTCTGCCAGTTTGTCCTTCAAAGCTTTTACAGCTTCTTCGTTTGCACCTTTGTATTCTTCCAAAGCTTTCACCTGAGCTTCCAAAGCGGCTACCTTTCTACCCTGTTCCAGCACTGTTTCATTCAGTGTAGCAATAGAAGCAGCCAAAGTTTCATCAGCTACGCCCAATGCTTTCAACGCATCTTCCGTAGTAGTCTTGAAAGCTTCCAAAGTCTGGATGCGTCCCAAAGTCTGGGTCATGGATGCTTCGATAGCGGCCACTTTGGTTTTCAATGCTGCCGCATCTTCCGTATTGGCTGCGATAGCTGCCTGAAGTTCCGACTTCACATCTTCCAATTCGGCTTTTGCTGCTGCGATAGCTGCTTCCTGAGCTGCCAAAGCTGCCTGTTGGGCTTCAGTCTTTGCGTTAGCGATTTCTGCCTGCAAACTGCTCTGGGCTGTCTGCAAGCTGGAGATAGAAGTCTCAACAGCAGTCACCTTAGAAGTAAGATCTGACTTTTGAGAGTCGATTTGTTCCTGTAAGTTCTTGATGTCGTCATCGTAGTCTTTACAAGACACAAATGTTCCTGTAGAGGTAACCATCAGGGCACCGAACAGGACTGCACTTAAAAACTTTTTGTTCATAATAGAAAAACTTTAAATTTATAAATTTAAAAAACTAAAATTGGTTATACATACCATTTATCATAAAAGGACTTTAATTATCTTCCTCCATTTCCAACGAACCCAGCGGGTTCCTCTCATGCGCCACATACTGCCGGGGCGTCATGCCCGCCACTTTCCCGAATGCCACGTAGAAAGGGCTTTTCGAACCGAACCCGCTGCGCACGGGAACTTCCTTCATGGGGCAACGCCCGCTGCGGAGCAACTCCTTGGCGTATTCCACCCGGTAACGGTTCAGCAGCTCCTTCAAGTTGCAGCCGAAGTAGCGGTTCACCACATTGCTCAGGTAAGTCTGGTTCGTCTCGAGCATCGCGCTCAGCGCCTTCAGCGAAAGAGAAGAATCGAGGAATACTTGGCGCACCTCCAGCAGGTATAATATACCTTTATATATAGAGCTGTCGGCCGGGCGGACATCCGCCTGCGACGCAAACTCCTTTTCCCACCGGCGGGAGGCGGCGCAATAAAGCAGATCCTTCTGCCGGACCGATGTGGAGCTGGTCTTTTTGCGTCTCAGAAACAGGTATTCCATTTCACTCTTTTTTTCGTTTTTACTTGCTTTTCTTGCATATCTCTTGCTAAGAGATCTACAAAGGGAACGGAACAAACAAAGAATCAGTAGGTTAAGTAGTCAAAATGGAGCTATAAAGAAAAAAAACATGCACAAGGAAAGTACTTTTTTTACCCAGTATCTTATTTTTTTCAGAAAAAGTGCACTAGTTATCAAAACTTTCCTTATTTTTGCACAAGATTTGTAGATCTCTTAGCAAGAGATATGCAAATTCACACTACATCAAAAGCAGTATAAATTTACTGTATTTCAGCAACTTATCATTTAAATTCATTCTTCTGCCAATACCATAAAGGCAAATATCCCCATCACAAAGAATTAAGCAGAAATATATACATACAGAAAAAGGACAGAAATAAGATATGTTGATGTTATCTTTTAAGGCAGTCGGGATAACTGCCAAAGCAATGGCAAAAGGTAGGAGTTATATAAATATCGGAATCAATAGGCTTTTCTAAGCATTTCCAAACAGATCCTTAAGGCTTTTTATACAGAACACTAGTACATCGCACTATGGAAAGACGTATGTCTTACTAGGGAAAGATGTACATCGCACTACCGAAAGACATACGTCTTTCGGTAGTGCGATGTACTAATCTTTCACACAAAAAGCCTTAGATATACGGCAAAAAACGCTTAGGTAGTGGAATGAAACCGAATGGTATGCAAGCCGGGAGGGCAAATGCTGTTTTTGTACATCAAAACACCGGAATGGAATAAACCAGCCCGATAGAAACACGCTGCGTATCCGGATCCACACCCCCCAAGGCTCGTGCCCGCTTGGTCAGATGATGCCCCTTATATAGCAAATGACCGAAGATGAGCAATTCACTGTTGCGCATCGGGAAAAACTCCACACACGCCTGAGCGTTCCAAGTAGTGCGGTAAAGCCCTTTGCCGAAAGAGCCATTCGCCTTGTACACCCCTGCCCGTTCATAAGCTCCTTTCACATACAGGTTCCAATTGGGATGAACCCGATAGTCAAAGTTGGCAATAACAGAAAGGTATTCTACATTTTGCGCCGTAACAGGGGTGCTGACAGGCGCACCCTGCAAATCGCTGACCAGCCCTTTGCTGTCCAGCTCCTCACGAGAGTACATCAAATCCAAATAAGCCAGAATAGGGCCTCTTTCATAGATATGCCCACCCGTCAGATAATAAATATTCTTCTTGTCGGCCAACTGCCCCCATGCGGCAGCATAGCGCAATTGCAAACTTTTGTCACAATACAGGCCGTTCCAGTTCACGGTCGATATAATGGGCAACTTCGTTTTCTTCACTCCTTGCGGCAAACCATATATGTAGGTATCCTCATCTCCCCCGCTGCGATTATTCAGAACCTGCAACACCAGTTCCTGAGTAGGCGAAAAGTTCAAGGTTCCGGTCACACCGGCCTGATAAGCTCCCACATTATTATTGAAATCGCTGAACTCCCTTACTTTGATGGAATTCACATAATATTCATATCCGCCCAAACTCAAAAATTGTTTGCCCACCATCAACGAAAAGAGGTTGGACATTTTCCAGTTGACAAAAGCATACTCTATGGAGGAGGACAGATTATCCAGCGAATGAGGATTGCTGTATTTATTATACGACTGACGGAAATGATACGAGAATTGCTCACTGAACGAGCCCAGAATCTCCAGCCGGACACGGTTCAACTTAAAAGCAGCCTCATCCAAGCTCCCTTCCGTAAAATAAGCCGCACCTGATGTGTAGAACTGTAAATTCATCTGAGCGGAAAGAGACCGGTTTCTATCAGGCAACACCCTCTCCAATAAACTTTGCACTGAATCACTTTGACTGACCAAAGGCTGCTCTTGTGCCTGCACGGCAAACAAAGTACCCGACAAAATGCAGCATGACAAGAATATTCTTTTCACGTAGTTCATAATATTAAATTCAAGGTAACACATACCGAGGAATGGCCATTAAATCATCCCTCTGCTTTTTAATTCTTCTGCAGCTATTTCCAATTCTTTATACCATTCCTCGCCAAATTTCCGTACCAACGGTTCTTTCAAGAACTTGTATACAGGCAGATTCTCTTTTTGGCCCAACAGCACTGCGGCTTTGCATACATCCCAACGATGATAATTCACTGCTTTGTAAGGACCGTAATCGCCTATACGAATGGGGTAAAGATGACAGGAAATCGGCTTATAAAAATCAGTTTTACCTGCCCGGAAAGCTTTCTCTATGGCACAATAGCAATACCCTTTCTCGTCATAACAGGTAAACACACAATCTTTATGGTTGACAATGGAAGTAACCAAGTCGCCCTCTTCATCTGTATAAACCACTCCCTGTTTATCAATCACCGCCCGTGCCTCGGGTGAAAGATCGTCCCAAATAACAGGAAGCACCTCTTCCAGTTTTTCCACTTCCTCCAGTTCTACCGGTGCGCCGGCATCCCCCTCTATGCAGCACTCACCTTTGCAGGCATCGAGATTACAAAGAAATTTCTCACGAAACACATCAAGGGAGATTACAACATCATCTATCTGTATCATCTCTTCTTAAATTAAAATGTCATTCCGAACAAAGTGGTGAGTCCATGCATCATTACAGATTCCTCACTTCGTTCAGAATGACAGATAAATATAATTTCTATATTATTTAATCAGATCCCGCCCTGTCATTTCGGCCGGCTGAGCCATACCTAAAATATGCAGAATAGAAGGAGCGACATCTGCCAACACACCATTTTCCACTTTAGCATCCTTGTTCTCTGTAACATATACAAACGGAACCGGATTCAAAGAGTGGGCAGTATTAGGTGTGCCATCTTCGTTCAGTGCATGGTCGGCATTACCGTGGTCGGCAATAATAATTACTTCATAATCATTAGCTTTGGCAGCTTCCACTGTATCTTTCACACACTCGTCAATAGCCTTCACAGCTTTTTCAATAGCACCATACATGCCTGTATGGCCTACCATATCGCCATTAGCGTAATTCACGACAATGAAATCGAACTTCCGGGTGTTGATCGCTTCTACCAGTTTGTCTTTTACCTCGTATGCGCTCATTTCAGGCTTCAAGTCGTAAGTAGCGACTTTCGGAGACGGAACCAAGATACGTTCTTCGGCATCATACGGAGTTTCACGACCGCCATTGAAGAAGAAAGTTACGTGAGCATACTTTTCTGTCTCCGCAATGTGCAGCTGAGCCTTGCCATTAGCAGCCAGATATTCACCTAACGTATTCTGAACATTTTCTTTGTCAAACAGGATATGAACGCCTTTGAAAGACGCATCATACGGAGTCATGCAGTAGAACTGCAAGCCCGGAATAGTATGCATGCCTTGTTCCGGCATATCCTGCTGGGTGAGCACAACGGTCAGTTCCTTGGCACGGTCGTTGCGGTAGTTGAAGAAAATAACCACATCACCTTCCTTAATAGTACCGTCTACGGTAGAGTTATGGATCGGTTTGATGAATTCGTCTGTAACACCTTCATCGTATGACTCCTGCATAGCCTGAACCATATCGTCAGCTTGCTTTCCTTTGCCTTCCACCAACAGGTCGTATGCTTCTTTCACACGTTCCCAACGTTTGTCACGATCCATTGCATAGAAGCGGCCGACGATGGAAGCGATTTTACCGGCTGATTTTTCACAGTGTGCCGCCAGTTGTTCGATAAAGCCTTTACCACTCTTCGGGTCTGTGTCACGGCCATCCATAAAGCAGTGGATGAATGTATTCTCAATGCCATATTCTTTAGAGATATCGCAAAGTTTAAACAAATGATCGAATGAACTGTGCACGCCACCGTTTGAAGTCAGTCCCATGAAGTGGATGTTCTTGCCGTTTTCCTTTGCGTAAGAGAAAGCGGAAACAATCTCGGGATTCTTCATTATGCTATTGTCGGCACAAGCACGGTTAATCTTCACCAAGTCCTGGTAAACGATACGTCCCGCACCGATATTCAGATGCCCTACTTCGGAGTTACCCATCTGCCCGTCAGGCAGACCAACATTTTCACCGCTAGCCTGCAACTCAGAGTGCGGATAGTTTGCCAACAGAGAATCCCAGTAAGGAGTGGGAGTGTTAAAGATTACATCGTCTTTGCCTTGATCGCCGATACCCCAACCATCAAGAATCATTAAAAGGGCTTTTTTGCTCATAATCTTATTTTTATTTTAAAGTTTATCCTTTCTTGTTCCAGCTACAAAGGTACGAAAAAGCCCTGTCAATGAATCATGTTTCACCTATTTTTATATTTAGATACAGGCTTTTTATTCATTCCGGACAATAAGAGTACATTCTATGTGTTATAAAACATACCGTTTCATATTGCTGTTTATGAATAAATTGCGTTCCTTTGCATCGGGATAGTTCAGCACAGTTTGCACTGTCTGCATAAAACCTTGGACAGCTCATGAAAGTTACCTTTGGACAACAGACGACGAAAGTGAAACAACTGGCTGATTTACTCAGCCAGGAGATATCCATGGGCAAATACAAGCCAGACTGCGCACTACCGTCCATCAATACACTGAGCCGTGATTATCAGGTATCAAGGGATACGGTATTCAAAGCATTCATTGATTTGAAGGAACGAGGAATCATAGACTCCACTCCGGGAAAAGGTTACTATGTAGCCAACAAACTGACAAACATCCTCCTTCTACTGGACGAATATTCGCCTTTTAAATATTTACTATATAACAGCTTTATCAAGGAACTGTCCATACACTACAAAGTGGATTTATTGTTTCATCAATATAACGAACGGCTGTTCAACACCATCTTGCGTGAGTCCATGGGCAGATACAATAAATACATTGTGATGAACTTTGACAATGAAAAGTTATCTCCACACCTCTACAAGATAGACTCATCCCGGCTACTGCTATTGGATTTCGGCAAATTCGACAAAAAGGATTATTCGTACGTATGTCAGGATTTCGACGACTCCTTTTATCATGCTTTGGCCGCATTGAAAGAACAGTTGAGAAAATACCGGAAACTAATACTATTATTTCCTGAAAACATTAAACATCCCCGTAGCAGTTGCGAATATTTCAACCGTTTCTGCCGGGAACACCATATCCATTCAGCCATTATAGAGAATATGGACGATATACAAGTCTGCAAAGGAGAAGTATATATTACCTTCCGCCAGATAGATGTAGTCCATATTATCAAGCAAAGCCGGGCTGAAGGACTGAAATGTGGCAAAGACTTCGGGCTGATAGCTTACAATGATGCACCTGCCTACGAAGTGATAGACCAAGGAATCACCGCATTAAGCATCGACTGGGAAGAATTGGGAAAAAAAGCCGCCGAATTTATATTAACCGGTAGGGAGATAAAAACTTATCTCCCTACCGAAGTGCATTTAAGAAATTCAATTTAACAACTAAATACAAATATTTCATGAAAAAGTATCCTAAAATCGGGATTCGTCCCACTATCGACGGCCGCCAAGGCGGCGTTCGCGAAAGCCTTGAAGAAAAGACTATGAATTTGGCAAAAGCTGTTGCCGAACTGATTTCATCCAACTTAAAAAATGGTGACGGAAATCCGGTAGAATGTGTCATCGCAGACAGCACTATCGGTCGTGTAGCCGAAAGCGCTGCTTGTGCCGAAAAATTCGAACGCGAAGGAGTAGGTGCCACCATTAC
>ERZ778496.1240-NODE-1240-length-19138-cov-6.971755_pt1 | contig 19138 bp, 12 predicted proteins | sample MGYA00433099_ERZ778496 | MGnify/ENA primary metagenome ERZ778496 (study PRJEB29527, sample SAMN07138962) | mouse gut metagenome | material: feces | host: mouse | place: China:Nanjing | collected 2016-01-25 ... | reverse complement strand
TGTAAAATAAAAGTATTATAATATATAATACAAATAGAAATAAAAGGTTATTAAAAATATAAAAAAGATATAAGAAAAAAGATATAAGAAAAAAGATAAGAAACAGCCGCGATTTTTTGTTAAAAATTATTAAAAACAGAATATTTTATAAGTACCTGCCGGAAAATAATAATATATTATACTGACAAATATTAAGATTTTTTTCTTTCTGCACAACCTATATTTTATACTATACGGCAAAAAGGTTTGCCGTGTGGTTGTGTGCAGATTGTTATACTAAGGAACTGTCAATAAATAACGCATTAATTTGAGTTTATGAGTATAATATAAAGATATCATATCATTTCCGAGCAGGTTTTTTAATGGAATAAGTAGTAGGAGTATACAAATATGACAGATGCAAAATGGCGGCAGGGAACGGTTCTCAAAGGAGAAGATTTGCGTGGCATTGCGCTTTGCAAAATACTTTCACAGAATATGGTAATGAAAGGATTTCGGTATCAAATAGGAGTAAATGAAGAAGTAAATCATTCTTGTAGTGAAAAAGGACTACATTTTTCTACAGTGCAGGATATTGGCTGTTATTTGGATTACGGTGAAAAATTAGCAATCGTGACCGTGCCAAACAATGAAAAGATCTATGTTGATGCACACGGATTTCATGCATATCGGCTGAATATTGATCGGGTTTTGCCACTAAACCAGTCAGCCGCATGGGAGTTTCTTATGAAGAACGGCGCACCAATATCTGGACAGAAACCTTTGGCAATCTGCTATGCTGCACAGAAGGGATATTTGGATGTAATAAAATATTTATATGAAAATGGTGCAGATATTACAGCACGCAGTCAATTTCCTGTGCGCTGGGCAGCGAAGAATGGTCATTTGGAGGTGGTGAAATATTTGCATAAAAATGGCGCGGATATTACGGCATTTGATAATTTTGCGGTACGTTGGGCAGCGGCTGGCGGTTATCTGGAAGTCGTAAAGTATCTACATGAAAATGGCGCAGATATCACAGCGCACGGAAATGAGGCAATATGCCGTGCGGTGGCTGGCGGATACCTGGCAATGGTAAAGTATCTGCATAGACATGGCGCGGATATTGCAGCGTGCGATCATAGAATTGTCAGATGGGCGGCAAAATATGGTTACACAGATATTGTTCGGTATTTGCATAAAAGTAAATGGCGTCAGTTTTTCTGTGCTACGTAATGGGATAATAAAATATTTGTGTCGCAATACAATGTATTACATGAGCGGCGCAACAATCTTTAAAAGTGCACCAGCTGCTTTATATGTCCATTTTTCACGTTTAACAGTGTCCATTGTTACCGTTCTGCACTGTGATAGAGTCTTTTGATAATCGGCTTCGATATCATAGATGCAGTCAGTTTGGTATAGATAAGTAGCACATTCAAAATGGTGGTACAGACTGCGGTAATCAAGATTAATAGTGCCGATAACCGCTTTTTTGTTATCACTGACAAATACTTTCGCGTGAACAAAGCCAGGTGAATATTCGTAAATATGGACGCCTGCTTCCAAAAGGGAAACATAGTGTGTTTTGGCAAGCGCGAAAGCAGTCTTTTTATCAGGAATGCCTGGGAGAATCAGCGCAACTTCTACGCCGCGCTGGGCAGCAAATTTCAGTGCCGTTTCCATTTCACCGTCAAGGATAAGATACGGCGTAATAATATGTACATAATCCCGTGCACGGTTTAAAATATCCATATAGACCATTTTTCCCACTTTTTCATTGTCGAGAGGGCAGTCGCCATAGGGCATTACAAAGCCGTTTGTTTGTCTGCTTATGTTAGCGGATGGCACAATATATTTTAGGTATTCACAGTTTTTGACATCAATATTCCACATCTGCAGAAACATCAGTGTAAAGCTTTGGACTGCTTCGCCTTTAAGCATAACCGCCGTATCCTTCCAATGACCGAACCGCTGTACCTCGTTAATGTACTCGTCGGCAAGATTGACCCCGCCGTTAAACGCTGTGTGGCCGTCAATCACTAAGATTTTGCGGTGATCACGGTAGTTGTAGTGCGTTGAAATAAACGGTGTAACAGGTGAAAACATTTTGCACTGAATGCCTAATTTTTGCAGGCGCTTGGGGTAGTCGTGTGATAGCAGTGAAAATTCACACATTCCGTCGTACATAACACGTACTTCTACGCCTTCTGCTGCTTTCTGGGCAAGGATTTCAAGAATCTGTCCCCACATATTGCCTTCTTCCACAATAAAGTATTCCATAAAAATATAGTGTTTTGCCTTCTCGAGTTCTTTAAGCATTGCAGCGAATTTATCTTCTCCTACTGGAAAAAAGGTCACTTCAGTGTTTGGGAAAATCGGAAAGCAGCCGGAACGGTTAACATAGTTTACCAATGCATCTGTGCCGTCGTCGATTTCCTTTAACTGCTCGAAAACATCCTCATTCTGGGGCAGAAGGTTTTTGGTGTCTTTTACTAAGAAGTTCAGGCGTTCTTTTAGTGCGCGATGTCCGATATCTGCCTGCGTAAACCACAGAAGAAACACGCCAAGCAGCGGCGCCGTCATAATAAGAATCAACCATGTAATTTTGGCAGAGGGATTCATATCGCAGTTGATTAGGTAGAAAATCATTCCAATCATAAATATAATCACAAAAATGAAGATATGAGGGAGAAAGTTACCAAACCATTCAAAGGCACTTAATAAAAATCCAATCTGAAGCAGCAGCATTAACAGAATAATGCCAAGACGGCTGAATATGGAATGCAAAAGTCCGGTTTTGCCTTTCTTGAGCAGACGCATACCAATATTTTTCGGTTTCATAGGGAACTCCTTTCTTGTGCAGGCAATAAATTTTATACTACATAATGCCGGAATTTACCGTACTGCACTGGTTAAACGTATATGGCTGGCGTTATGTAGCCAGGTTACTTGGAAATTATGACTGTTAAGGGATTGTAAATAAATAACTTGTTAATTTGACGCGGTATCAATGTTTAGCTGCAAAGAAGATAATCGCAGGCGTAGCGGGCTACGTCAAGATTATCGGATGCTGCAGATGGACATTTAGACAAGTCGATTAGACAAGTCGATTAGACAAGTCAATTAGACAAGTCAAATAGACAAGTCAAATGGATGCGTTATTTATTGACAGTTCTTAAGCAGTATCAACTATAATGGAACATATTATAGCACACAAAACTGCTGTGAAAAAGAGGAAATTTTGTAATTGCATTTTCTTATGTTTTTGGGTATGATGTAGTTGATAGGCGGAGGGGACAGGGGCTGTTGCATATCAAAGCTTATTGTGACAGCTCCATTGATTGATATGCGTGCAAAGCACGTAAGGAGTATAAAAATGAACTGCGATTTAACACAAGGGAATATTATGAAAAATCTGCTGAAATTTGCGTTTCCAATTATGGTCGGGAATCTGTTGCAGCAGTTGTATAATATTGCGGATACATTGATTGTCGGACGCATTCTGGGGGAGCGCGCATTGGCAGCAGTGGGTTCTTCGTATACATTAATGGTGTTTGTTACTTCAATATTATTGGGGCTTTGTATGGGCAGTAGCGCCTTTTTTTCTATGCAGTTTGGTAAAAAGGATTTTGACAGGCTCGAACAGGGGATTTTTATGGCATTTCTGCTGATTGGTGCAGCAGCGATGGTTCTTAATATTTTTGTTTATGCAAGTGTAGAAAAAATATTGTTGTTTTTGCGTGTTCCGTCGGAAGTAATTCCTTTGATGCGCACGTATCTGCTGTGGATTTTTGCAGGTATTCCAGCGGTATTTCTCTACAACTTTATAGCAAATCTGCTGCGTGCCGTCGGTAATTCCATAGTACCACTGGCATTTCTTGGCGTGTCTGCAGTGCTGAATATTTGTTTGGATTTGTTGTTTATCCGCAGTTTTTCTTGGGGTGTCGGCGGTGCAGCGGCGGCAACCGTTCTATCGCAGTATATGGCAGGTGTCGGGATTGTCTGCTATTATTTCCTAAAATATCCGCAGCTTCGGGTACAGAAACAAAACCGCCTCTGGGATAAAACGATTTTAAAGGAGCTTGCCGGACTTTCGTCGCTGACCTGTCTGCAGCAGTCAATTATGAATTTTGGAATTTTAATGGTGCAGGGACTTGTCAATAGCTTTGGTGCAGTTGTGATGGCAGCATTTGCGGCAGCAGTCAAAATTGATTCGTTTGCTTATGCGCCAGTGCAGGATTTCGGCAATGCCTTCTCAACCTATGTGGCGCAGAATTTTGGCGCTGGAAAACAGGAACGAATTCGCAAAGGAATGCGGTCGGCTGTGTTGGGCGCATTCGTGTTCTGCCTTGTGATTTCGCTGCTGGTTGTTATATTTGCGAGGCAGTTAATGTCTATTTTTCTGGAGGAAACAAGTGTGAAAGCGATTGCGGTCGGTGTAGGGTATCTGCGGATCGAAGCGTCGTTTTATTTCGGAATTGGGCTGTTGTTTTTATTTTATGGCTATTTTCGTGCAGTCAATAAACCGCTGATTTCCGTAGTGTTAACCGTGATTTCTTTAGGAACCCGCGTGGCGCTGGCATATATACTTTCTGCAATAGAGCCGATCGGCGTAACGGGTATCTGGATGTCCGTGCCAATTGGGTGGATTTTGGCAGATATTGCGGGGGGAGTATATTATTATAGGCAGTATCGCAAACAGCGATAGATAATGTGATAGTACAAGTTTAGACAGAGGGGTGTCAGAAAATGAAGTTTTCTTGGAATATTCTTTCCCGACATCCCTTGTTGCCTATTCCCGACAATGCGGAATAATTATCGTCGGCCGTAAAAACGTCAGTTCATAAGGCGCGTCCCGATGTTCGGTGCGGAACAGAAGCTGCAGGGCAAGCCGTTTTCCAAGAAGCCCTGTGGGAACATTGGCGGTGGGAATCCGTCCAGCAACATTGGTATATTCTCCGGTATTGTCGAATCCTGTTAATACCACGGGATGCGGGATACGTTGGGGATTATTTTCTATATACATCTGTACAAAATGCGCTACGAAATCACTGACACAGACAAAGGCAGTCGGCCAGTTTTTCAGCCCATCTAAAAACGTATTTAATTCTTTCCCATAAGAAAAAATATCAATACTTCCGGTAAGGCAGTTCTGCGGTTGAACGATCAGTCCGTTTTTTTCCATACTGGCACAGTAGCCACGGTAGCGTTCTAAGTTGGTTAAGGCATAGTTGATATCGCCGAGAAAACCAATTTCTTTGTGCCCTTCTCGCACAAGCATATCTGTAATATCCATTTCGCTGCAAAAGCCCTCAATTAACATCAGGTCACCGTTTAACTGCGGAAACGAAAGATCAGGAACGGTATCAAGAAATACTTTCGGCAGAGAAAGTTCATTTACCATTGTTAAGATTTGCGGATCGTAGACATTCAGCACAATAACGCCATCCACGCCGCCATTTAGCAAAATGGAGGGCAGGTTAAAGGAGTTTGTGTAAACGGAGGGGACATAAGTATACATTAAGTTAATATTATAATTGGAAAGTTCCTGTGCCATGCGGTGAATAATATTTGTCCAAAAAAAAGCAGAATCTGGTCTTGATACAATTAAAGAAACAGTGCGTTGATTTTGCTGCGGCTGTTCCTGCTGAAGCTGCTCAATTGCCTGATAGGGAAGTTTGGCATATCCCAGTTCTTTTGCTTTCGCAAGGATAAGCTCCCGCAAAGTATCAGAAACGCCGGCTTGGTTGTTAAATGCCTTGCTCACGGTGACGCGGGAGATGTTGAGGGCATCTGCGATATCTTTCATCGTAATTTTTTCCATAAAATGATTCCTCATTCCTGTAGGTTTATAATTCCTAGATTGTTGTTTATTCTGTCGTAATTATAGCATAGGAGGGAAGGAAATACAATCATTAGTTTACAAATGTTAATAAAATGTTTTGAAAGTATAAACTGTAATATTAAATGTTAGAGGCTTTATTTAGAGTTGTGTATACACCTGGTACACCGTTTTTTCATTCCTTATATACCAAGCACTCGCTATTTGCATCATTGCAAAAGACTGGAACAGTCCTTATGTTGTCGTCAGTTAACGATGCCACCGCATTACCTCCTTTTTCCGCCTTGCATTGATACAAATATCAAAAACTTTGTATACGAGGATTAAAGAAACGGTATACTAGAAAGGAAATCGTTTGCAATTTATTATATTGAACGGCAAACGATTTGACGTTTAGCTGCATCAGATGCACAATATTTACATTTGTTAACTAATATTTTAAGAAAATAAAGGCTCAAAACAATTTTAATATGTAAAAATTAATAAAATTAGCCTATTAAAGTTATATATAGTGATGAAAATGCTAAATTTAATTGACATATATATTTATTAATGTTAATATAATGTTAACAAAAATAAATAAGGAGGGAAAACAAATGAGTATTCAAAAAACGAATAACGAGGGGAGGATACGTCATGGGAAACCTTGGTGGAAACGATGGTCGCGCGACGATACGGAACTTTTTATTTTGTCGCTGCCAACGCTGCTATGGTTTTTGATATTTTCCTATCTGCCAATGTTCGGCATTATTATTGCATTTAAGAATTACAAGCTGCAGCCGGGCGGACATGGATTTATCTACAACCTGCTGCACAGTGACTGGGCGGGATTTGGAAATTTCAAATATTTCTTTACATCCAATTCGTTTACAATGCTGCTGCGCAACACGATTCTCTACAATATTGCTTTCATTATTATTAGTGCAAGCGTTGCAGTCGGAGGCGCATTAATGTTAAGCAGTATGCGCAACAAAAGAGGATCGAAAGTATACCAGACAATGATGTTTTTGCCGTACTTTATGTCATGGGTTGTTGTCAGCTACTTTGTTTATGCACTGTTAACGCCGGAGCGCGGTTATATTAATGGCATTATTACAGCATTAGGCGGCGAGCGCATTATGTGGTATCAGGAAAGCAAGTATTGGCCCTTTATTCTGATATTCCTTAATACGTGGAAAGGAATGGGTTATGGAATGGTAATATACCTTGCAAGTATTACTGGTATTGACCCTTCGCTCTATGAAGCGGCAGTGATGGACGGCGCGACAAAGGCACAGCAGGCAAGGCATATCACGCTTCCGGCAATTAAGCCTGTCTTTATTATGATGCTGATTCTGGACTGCGGCAAGATTTTTAACTCAGATTTTGGACTGTTTTACCAAGTAACCGGTCAGCTTCCGGCTTCATTATATACAACGGCTTCTACCTTTGATACTTATATTTATATGGCAATTCAATCCACGGCACCGATTGGGCAGACAGCCGCTGCGTCGTTCTTCCAGGCAATCTGCAGTTGTGCAACGATTCTGCTGGCGAACTGGATTGTAAGTAAGCTTGACAATGAAAACAGGATTATCTAAAGGGGGTGTGCAACGTGGCAAAACAGGAGGCAAGCGGACAGTCATTAAACCAAATTAAAACATCGACAAATATTGTATTTAATATTGTGTTTTTAATTTTGGCAATTATGTGCGTGATTCCATTATTATTTGTTTTTTCGATATCCATTACGGATGAGCAGGCAATTCGGGCGGACGGATATCAACTGATTCCGCAGGCGCTATCAGGAGCAGCTTACGAATTTCTGTGGAATGAGCGTTTGACAATTTTGCGTGCAGCATTTATGTCTGTTATGGTTACAATTGTTGGTACTATGATCTCGATTGCACTGAATACATCAATGGGGTATGTGGTATCAAGGAGAAATTTTAAATTAAAGAAATTGTATACATGGCTGATATTTATACCAATGGTATTTAACGGCGGTATGCTGGCAAGCTATGTTGTTGTTAGCAATATTTTAGGTTTAAATAACAGTATTTGGGCATTAATACTGCCCCTTGCGTGCTCGGCATTCAGTGTTACCATCTGCCGCACATTTTTCCGTACAACAGTGCCAGATTCCATTATTGAATCAGCAAAAATTGACGGCGCGGGTCAGTTCCGTATCTGGTCGCAGATTGTACTGCCGATTTCAAAGCCAGTAATGGCAACGATTGGAATGTTTGCAGCATTTGGATATTGGAACGATTGGTTTCAGGCTTCTTTGTATATTCAAGATACGAAGCTTCAGACGCTGCAGTCCTTGTTAAATCAGATGCAAAAAAATATTGAGTATATCGCAAACAATCCTTATGGCGGACTGTCAATGCAGGAATATAAACTATCAATGCCGACAGAGAGTGTACGTATGGCGATTGCAATTGTAATTATTGTGCCGATTGCCTGTACATATCCGTTCTTCCAGAAGTATTTTATCTCAGGATTGACAATTGGATCTGTTAAGGAATAAGGCGAAAAGGGTGGCGTTTTTCTTGTATGGCTTGACGCATTACAATTTGGCAAGGCTGAATTGTAACTTGAGTTTTTAGAAAATAGAACAATTTATTGACATAATAGGAGGGATATTATGAAGTTGAAAAGATTAGTGGCAGCAGGGCTTGCTGGGGTTATGACAATGGGCTTGTTGACAGGATGCGGCGGCAGCGGTGATAATGGAAACAATGCAGGAAATACAGGAAGCAGCAATAATGACGGACAGTCAGCATCTACAAATAATCAGGGCGATGCGCAAAGTGCGGGCAGCGGCGAGGTAGTTCCTCTTAAGTGGGTTACGATTGGGAATGGAATGCCGGGAAATTATGATTCTTGGATTGCAAAGGTAAATGAATATATTAAGGATAAAGTAGGCGTCAGCCTTGATATGGAGGTAATTCCCTGGGGGGACTGGGATAAGCGACGTAATATTATTGTTAGTACCAACGAACCTTATGATATTATTTTCGGCAACGGCAATAATTATATTGCTGATATTAATTTAGGTGCTTACTATGATATTACAGATATGATTGATGCCAATATGACAGGATTAAAAGAATTAATGCCGGATAAATATTGGGATGGTGTGCGGGTAAAGGATAGAATCTATGGTGTTCCTACCTATAAGGACAGTTCGATATCCAACTATGCAGTATGGGATAAGGAAATTGTGGACGAGTATAATCTGGATCTTGCTTCGCTTACAGAGATTGAATCATTAACCGATATTTTTACCACATTGAAAGCGGACAAAAACGATTATCCTGTTTATACCAAAAATGATGGTGTTTACTATATTTTTGATGTATATGATCAGATTGGTGCAGGTACACAGATTTTGGGTGTACGCTATGATGACGAGAGCGCAAGAGTGTGCTATACATTGGAAGAGCCGGACATCTATTCTGCACTGGAAACATTCCATGAATGGTATCAAAAAGGGATTATTAATCCGGATGCTGCCACATTATCGGAAGCGCGTGTTTACAATATGTGGCGTGTAGCGCAGGGCTGGGAAACCGCAGGTATAACTTCTTGGGGGCCACAGATGGGCAAAGAAGTTGCTGTGCAGAAGGTTGGCGATACCATTCTTTCTAATGAAACAGTACGCGGTTCCTTAAATATGGTATCCATTAACACAAAATATCCTGAAAAATGCCTTCAATTGCTGGATTTAATTAACACAGACACCAAGCTGCGCGATATGTTTTACTATGGTGAGGAGGGTGTAAACTTTGAGTACACTGCAGATGGCAAGGCGCACAAAATTAATAATGATTGGGCAATGGCAGGTTATACACAGGCATCTTATTTTACCGTTACACAGGTAGATACGGATGAATATAACCAATGGGACGAAATTAAGGCATTAAATGAACAGGCAGTATCTTCTGTAATGCTCGGATTTACATTTGATACAACAGAAGTGGCAGATAAACTTGCAAACTGTCGTGAAATATGGATGCGTTACCGCAGCGAGGTTATGACAGGCGTGCAGGATCCAGCGGTCGCAGTGCCAAAAATCAAAGAGGAATTAATGAAAGCGGGCTGGCAGGATGTTTTGGATGCAGCACAGAAACAGGTTGACGAGTTTATTGCAAATAAAAAATAAATAATGGGTGGTAACGAAATATGACAGAAAGAGTCAAAACGAAAATAATCGGAAAAGATTTACCAAATATACCATGGCAGGAGCCGCAGGGCGGGGAAAAACTGCCGGTATGGCGTTACAATGGAAATCCAATTATTGAACGCTTCGCAACCAGAAATTCTAACAGTATTTTTAACAGCGCGGTAGTGCCCTTTGCAGACGGCTATGCGGGTGTGTTCCGCTGTGACAGCAAATCAATTAGCATGGATATTTTTGCAGGATTTAGCAAAGACGGGTATCACTGGGAGATATCTGATGAGCCGATTGCATTTCAGGGAGCACACGCCGAAGTGGCGAAACGAGATTACCGCTATGACCCAAGAGTGTGCTTTATTGAGGACAGATACTATATTACATGGTGCAATGGGTATCACGGTTATCCCACAATCGGAGTAGGATATACGTTCGATTTTCAGACATTTTATCAGTTAGAAAATGCGTTTTTACCGTTTAACCGCAATGGTGTGCTGTTTCCGCGCAGGATTCAGAACAGCTACTATATGCTGAGCCGTCCCAGCGATAACGGGCATACACCGTTTGGCGATATTTTCATAAGCGAAAGTCCAGATTTAAAATACTGGGGCTGTCACCGTTATGTAATGGGTACGATTCAGGGAGATGCGTCGGCATGGCAGTCCACAAAGATTGGCGCAGGAAGCGTTCCGATTGAAACGGATAAAGGATGGCTTTTAATTTATCACGGTGTGATTAATACCTGCAATGGATTTGTATACCGTATGGGCTGCGCATTGCTGGATTTGGAAGAACCATGGAAAGTGATAAAGAGGACAAAAAATTATATTTTAGCGCCTCATGAATTATATGAGTGTGTGGGAGATGTGCCTAATGTGGTATTTCCGTGCGCAGCGCTTACAGACGCAGCGACAGGGAGGATTGCAATTTACTATGGATGTGCAGATACCGTAACAGGGCTTGCATTTACAACCGCAGATCGTTTAATGGCATATATGGATTAATGGATTGGAAAGGGATGAAAAAATATGCATTTTTTAGACAAGAGGGTCAATGTAATTTGTGAGGAATTAAAAAAATTAAAGATAAAACAGAAGTTCGCTATTGAGAACTGGCAATATAAAGAAGGAAATTTCCTGCGCCCTGAGGATGCGAAAGCGGATGCGGCGGCATGGACGGACTTTGATTGTCAAAAAGACCACTGGTATGGGAAAGACCGGCATTATTGGTTTCATACAACATATCAAGTGCCGCAGGAGTTGGACGGGAAACGGATGTGGCTTTCTGTGCGTACGCAGATTGACGAGTGGGATGACGCGAAAAACCCGCAGTTTCTGTTGTTTGTTAACGGAGAAATTGTGCAGGGAATTGATATGAACCACAAGGAGGTATTTCTATCTCCCTCTGCAAAGGCAGGCGAAACATTAGAGATCGGTTTGCAGGCATACACGGGGATTTTGCACACAGAATTTAACTTAATTGCAGAAATGCAGGAAGTCGACGATAAAATCGAAAAACTTTACTATGATCTGTGGGTGCCGCTTGCTGCTTTTTCCAGAATGGAAGAGGACGATAAAAACCGCAGGGATATTGAGGCAGTTTTAAATCATACCATTAATTTCCTCGACTTGCGCACACCGTATTCGGAAGAATTTTATCGTACTTTAAAGGAAGCTTCCGACTATATTGACAAAGCGCTTTATCAAGATATGGCAGGCTATCAGGATGTGATTGCAACGTGTATCGGGCATACCCATATTGATGTTGCGTGGTGGTGGACAGTCGCACAGACACGGGAAAAAGTAGCACGCAGCTTTGCTACCGTATTGAAATTAATGGAAGAATATCCCAACTACCAATTTATGTCGAGTCAGCCGCAGCTTTATGCGTTTCTAAAAGAACGCTATCCAGAACTCTACCAAAAGGCAAAGGAGCGCATTCAGGAGAAGCGCTGGGAGCCAGAGGGCGGTATGTGGGTCGAAGCAGACTGCAACTTAACATCAGGCGAATCACTTGTGCGTCAGTTTATGCACGGCAAACGTTTTTTCAAAGAAGAATTTGGCGTTGATAATCGTATTTTGTGGCTGCCAGATGTGTTTGGGTATTCCGGTGCGCTGCCGCAGATTATGAAAAAGTGCGGAATCGACTATTTTATGACAACCAAACTTGCTTGGAATCAGTTTAATAAAATTCCCTATGATACCATGATTTGGAGGGGGATTGACGGATCGGAGGTATTAACGCATTTAATTACGACGCTGGGCGTAAATCAACCAATTAAAGATTTTTTTACCACATACAACGGAATGCTGCATCCAGATGCGATTATGGGCGGCTGGATGCGGTATCAAAATAAGGATATTAATAATGATATTTTGGTATCTTACGGATACGGCGACGGTGGCGGCGGCCCAACAAGAGAAATGCTGGAAACATCTATCCGTATGGAAAAGGGCGTCAAGGGTATTCCTAAGGTACGACAGGCATTTGCACGCACATTTTTTGATGAATTAAAGGAGCGTGTCAGCGACAATAAGCGGCTTCCAGTTTGGGAAGGAGAATTGTATTTTGAGTATCATAGAGGAACATTAACCTCGATAGCAAGAAACAAACGTTCTAACCGCAAATCCGAGTTGGGATTAATGGATTTAGAATTGCTTTCCGTGTTGTCCATGCCGACACTTGCATATCCGCAGGAGCAGCTTGACGCTATGTGGAAAGTGGTATTGTTAAATCAATTCCATGATATTCTACCCGGTTCATCGATTCATGAGGTCTATGAGGTGACAAAGGAGGAATATAGCAGATTGGCGCAGCAGATCGCCGAAATGACCGCAGAGCGCAGCAAAGTAATTGCAGGAAGCGGCGAAGCAGTTACAATCTTTAATACAACAGGCAAGACAAGAGATGATATTGCTGCACTTGGTGCGTTGGCGTGCAGTGCATTAGAAGACGCTGACGGAACGATATATCCTGTACAAAACAGCAAAGACGGCAAATTTGCATATATACGAAATATACCGTCAAAAGGCTATAAATCGCTGCGGGTTCTTAGCGGCACAGAAACCGAAACGAATCCAGAAGACAGCCCGTTTACGCTGACTGGGCAGAACCAATTGGAAACACCATTCTACAAGGTGCAGTTTGACGAACAGGGAATGTTTACCAGCATTTATGACAAAGAAAATGACCGTGAGGTCATACAAGAGGGCAAACGTGCAAACTTAATGCGTATGTACGAGGATAAGCCGATTTACTTTGACAACTGGGATATTGATATTTTCTATACTGAAAAATTCTGGGATGTGGATAATGTAACACATATGGAATGGACAGAAATCGGCATTGTGCGTGCTGTGCTTGCAATTACAAGAAAAGCGTCGCAGTCTACCATCAAGCAGAAAATTATTTTCTACGCAGACAGTCGCAGAATAGACTTTGAAACGTATGTAGACTGGAAAGAGCATCAAACGCTGTTAAAAGTGCATTTTCCGGTTGCAGTGCATACAGACGAAGCAACATTTGATGTGCAGTTTGGCAATTTAACACGCAAAACGCATCAAAACACAAGCTGGGATGTAGCACGCTTTGAAAGCTGCGGGCAGAAGTGGATAGATTTATCAGAAGGACATTATGGCGTATCTCTGTTAAATGACTGCAAATATGGTCATTCCGTAAAGGATTCTAATATGGCGCTTACGCTGATTAAATCAGGAATTGAACCGAATCCAACCAGTGATCAGGAGGAACATTATTTTACGTATGCACTTTATCCGCACGCAGAAGGGTGGTGCGCAGCAGGCACTGTCGCAGAAGCCTATAAAGTAAATCAGCCGCTTTTGGTTCAGACACAGACCGCACAGAAAGAAGCCTATTCATTTGCATCTGTCAGCCATACGAATGTAATAATTGAAACCATTAAAAATGCGGAGGATCAAAACGGAATGATTATCCGTATGTACGAGTCAGAAAACGCATATACCAAGACGAAGTTAACGGTTAATACAGCTTTTGGAAAAGCGTATATCTGCAACTTGCTGGAAGAAGTACAATATGAAGCCGTATCGTCAGGCAGTGAGATCGAGGTTGTGTTAAAGCCTTACGAGGTCGTAACTGTAAAACTTTGTAAGGAGTAAAGCAATCGGAGAAAATAATTTGTCAACGAAGTGTCGAAAAGACTGACGCTAAGGAACTGTCATAAAATAACGTTCAATTTTGACACAGAATAAATTTGCACAGGATAGACGGAGAAATCAGACGTACTGGATGTACGCTGATTGACGATAACGACACATGTGCGGATATAGACAAGTCAAAATGACAGTTCCTAAGGATAAAAATATGCACACAGCCACACAAAGGATAATTGCCGCTTGGCGGCGTGCGGCTGGTGTAACTACACGGCAAATCTTCTTGCCATGCAGTATAACAATCCCTAAAATGCAAGGACAGTTTGAATAGGTATTTGCACGCCGCTGTAGATGCTTATAAATAGGAAAGGAAACAAAATTTATGCGGAAAAAGGAATATGGGACAAAAATTATCAGTATTATTTTGGCGGCAGCGTTAACGGCAGGCTTGGCGGCGTGTGGAAATAAGAACCAGCAATCGCCGCCGGCGCCGCCGACGGAACAGGAATCGGCGCAGACGCAAGCAAGCACAGATGCTGCTTTGGCAGATGACGCAGATACAGCAGAAGATAATACCATTTCAAAGTATACCATAACGGAAGAAAACGGCAATAGAGAACTAACGATGAGCCGACAGCCAGAAGCTTCTTATTGGTTTCCATCCCAGCTTTTGGAGTGGAATGCGGACGAAGACGAGGACTTAATTTTTAATATCAGCGCAGTCCCACTTGCCAAGCGTGCGGATATTGCGGAGTTGGAGCCTGTTAATGCCACACAGAATAAGGATACTAAGATAATGTCCATTTCTATTATGAATGCCAGTACCAGTGGAAATGCGCCGCACGGGTTAAATAAGGCGGAAGCAAATGCATTTACATATTGGCAGTATGTTGATACTTTGGTATACTGGGGCGGTTCTTCGGGAGAGGGATTAATTGTTGCGCCTAGTCCGGATGTTGTAGATGCAGGGCATAAAAACGGTGTAAAGGTAATTGGTACCGTATTTATGCCACAAGAAGCACACGGCGGAAAAATAGAGTGGCTGGATGATTTACTGCAAAAAAATGAGGATGGAAGCTATCCTGTAGTAGATAAATTAATCGAAGTCGCAAAAACGTATGGTTTTGACGGCTGGTTTATAAATCAGGAAACCGCAGGAGCCGAAGCACTTGACGAATATTTAGAAAAGTTCGGTGAGGGCGGCGGTGACGGGAGCGCACAAGAAACACAAGCGCCTGTATTAACAAAAGATCATGCAGTGCGGATGCAGGAATTTTTGTCTTACTTTAAGAAACAAGCACCAGAATTAGAACTTGTTTATTACGATTCTATGACTATTGATGGCAAAATGGACTGGCAGAATGCATTGACAGAGAAAAATGCGCCCTATTTAAAGACAGAGGACGGTACGCAGGCGGCGGATACGATGTTTTTAAATTTCTGGTGGACAACGGATAAACTTGCGCCGGAAGAACTGTTGAAATCTTCGGCTGCATTGGCTGCGCAGAAGCAGATTGACCCCTATGATTTGTATGCAGGCGTGGATGTGCAGAGCAATGGTTATGACACGGAGATTCAGTGGAATCTATTTGAAAAACCGGAGGGCGGGACTTATACGTCATTAGGACTGTACTGTCCAAGCTGGGCTTATTTTTCTACCGATATGATACAGGAATTTTGGAAGCGTGAAAATAAAATGTGGGTAAATGCAAAAGGCGATCCATCCGCAGAAATCCAGCCGGAAAGTGATACAGACTGGCGCGGCATTTCCACTTATGTAGTGGAGCGCACGGCACTGACAACGCTTCCGTTTGTAACCAATTTTTCTACAGGAAATGGTTATGGTTTTTACAAAAAAGGCGAGCAGATCAGTATGCTTGACTGGAATAACCGCAGTATTTCTGATGTGCTGCCGACGTATCGCTATATGATTGATGACGGCGCAGGGAATAAATTATCTGCCGATCTGGATGTCGGCGATGCATATTATGGTGGGAACAGTATGATTTTGCGCGGTGCAGTCAAGAAGGGCGTGCCTTCCACAATAAAAATGTACAGTGCAAGTCTGCCTGTGCCAGAAAATGTAATATTTACGACAACCGCAAGAGCAAGGGGCGCGGAGGTTGCGCTTGATGCTGTTTTGACATTGGACGACGGTTCCGAAGTGGTGCTTACTGGCGATAAAAAAGTTCAGGATGCATGGACAACCGTTACGTATCAGACTGCAGAACTAGCAGGAAAAACCGTAAAGGCGATTTCCTACAGATTAACAGCAGAAGGAGATAGCGACGCACTGCAGTTCCGTTTTGGAAATATTTCCATAACAGAGGCAGACAGTGTAAAAAAGGCAGCGGTCAGCAATGTGCAGGTGCTGGACAGTGAGTTTGATGAGGATGGAATGTATGCAGGCGTGCGCTTATCGTGGGACAGCGATATTTTGTCAGATTATTATGAAGTATATCGTATAAATCAAGATCAGACAAAGTCGCTTTTGGGCGTATCCAATACCAATAACTTCTATATTAATACCTTGCCGCGCACCGATGAAACCAATCAATCTGTTTTTGAGGTGATTCCCGTCAATCTGCTTTTGGAGGAGGGAAGTGGTGCAACCGCAACAATGCAGTGGCCGGACAACAGTATTCCTAAGGCAGCATTTACTGCGGACATTACATTGGCAGCAGCAGGAGAAACCATTACATTCCAGAGTCTTTGCTCGCAGAATACGCAGAAAGTGACGTGGACGCTTGCTGGTGCAGATAAAGAGAGCGCAGAGGGCGACAGTGTTTCTGTTACGTATCCAGAGGCAGGAATCTATACGGTTTCCATAAAGGCAGAGAATGCGTCCGGCAGCAGCGAAGCATCAAAAGAGGGATTTATTATTATTACCGATAAAGCATCAGATGGGCTGACACTGCTTTCACAGGGAGCAGGCACAGAAGCGGATGCCTATGTGAACGAGAATGAAGCACCGCAGTTTGCTGTAGACGGTGATATTACCAAAAAATGGTGTGCAACAGGAAGCGCACCGCATGAGATAACCTTGGATCTCGGTGCGGTGAAAACAGTTAGCGCAGTCGATGTATACCATGCGGAAGCAGGCGGTGAAAGCGCGGATATGAATACAAAATCTTATGCGATTTATACCAGTGAGGATGGACTTTCCTTTGAAGAAGTGCGCAGCGTAACACGCAATACAGCAGGTACAACACATGATGCATTTGCACCAGTGAATGCACAGTTTGTCAAACTTGTAGTCAATAAACCGACACAAGGAAGTGACAGTGCAGCGCGTATTTATGAGATAGAAGTCTATGGACTAGAGGAGCCGTTGGAATAGGCAGAACAAAAAAGAAATATACAAAGTGACAGAAGTAATGGATGCTATAACAAAACAAATGAAAAAGCATAAAGCCAATGGACAGTGAAGCGCATAAAAAAGCATAAGTGAGTTTATCAAATAAAGGAGCAGTTGATATGTTAGGTAAAATAAATCGGGCGGCAGTCGGTATTGACCTTGGCGGAACCGCTGTGAAAATCGGTCTTGTAGATGCATCGTATGACATTATAGCAAAGATTTCCATACGAACCAATGCAAATAGACCATTTCAGGAGATTATTGCAGATATCGGAGATACGGCAGCAACATTGCTAAAAGAAAACAATTGTTCTATTAAGGACTGTATCGGTGTTGGAATCGGCAGTCCAGGAACCATAGACAGTAAAAATGGAATGGTATTATATTCCAACAATATTCAATGGAGTCATGTTGCACTTGCCGATATGCTGAAACAATATCTTCCCGTCCCGATTTATGTACAAAATGATGCAAACTGTGCAGCGTTAGGAGAAGTTGTAAAAGGCGCAGCAAAAGGCTGCCAGAATGCCATCTTTTTAACGCTTGGAACAGGTGTCGGTGGCGGAATTGTAATTGATGGGAAAATTTTTGAAGGCGGGCATGCCGGTGGCGCAGAACTCGGACATATAAAAAGCGGCAGCGAGGGGCGCAGATGCACCTGTGGCAGAATGGACTGCCTAGAAGCATATGCCTCCGCAACGGCGCTGATTCAAGATGCAAAGAAGGCAGCAGCACAGCATCCAGCATCTATGCTTTGGGAACTGTGCGGGCATCAATTGGAGCAAATGGACGCGAAAATACCATTTGACGCAGCCTGGGCAGGCGATCCATGTGGGAAAGCCTTAGTGGAACAGTATATCAACAGCCTTGCAGATGGCATAACAGACCTTGCGAATATCTTCCGACCAGATATCATTGTACTCGGCGGCGGCATATGTGCACAAGGCGAGAAACTAACTGAGCCGCTCAACCAATATCTGCGCCAGAACTGCTTTGGAAACACCGTTACCTATATCCCCAAAGTCGTAACCGCACAAAACGGAAACCAAGCTGGTATAATTGGCGCGGCAGCGTTGGTGTATCAGGGGTGTCAGCAATAATAATGTAATTGTTTAAAATATTGATACCATTTTTTTTCAATATCTGTATGGCGTGCTTCGATAATATCCATAATGTCACGCAATTTCCTTTGAGAAATATGGGAATTGTTGTGACATAAAAGGCACCGCCCAGTTTGCGTAAGCCATATTTTAGTAGCATTTTCAGCGAAACACCCTCAGACACATGAATGTGAGTAGGCTCTATTGGATCCCCTTCGTTTGACTAAAAATAAATTACGTAAGAGCCAATTTTAAAGATTTGCGGCATTGTCGAAACCTCCTTCTCTTGCGAGGCGGATAATAATGTGGGAAACAGATTGAAGGTATTCATGGAAAGTAGAAATTTCTTCCTGTGAAAATCCTTCAATATTTTTCCACTCATAATTGGGAAGATAACACTCCGCAGAATAAAAACCACCATAAACAGGTTTTTCAAAGTATACTTTAACAGTTTCGATTCCTTTTTCAAAATAGGCGTCGGAATGAACAACTTCGGTATTGTCATTAAAGGTCATAAATTGATACATCATTATAGAACCCTCCATATTGTTTATTAGTAAATTA
>ERZ778496.1239-NODE-1239-length-19153-cov-5.772751_pt1 | contig 19153 bp, 17 predicted proteins | sample MGYA00433099_ERZ778496 | MGnify/ENA primary metagenome ERZ778496 (study PRJEB29527, sample SAMN07138962) | mouse gut metagenome | material: feces | host: mouse | place: China:Nanjing | collected 2016-01-25 ... | reverse complement strand
GATTTTGAGAAGGGGAGGGTCAAATTACCAAAACTAAAGATGGTAAAGGCGAAACCGCCTAGGGAATTTGAGGGACAGATAAAATCAGCCACAATTTCTCAAATGCCAAGCGGAAAATACTTTGTTTCAATTCTTGTTGAGGAAGAACAAGTGGAACTGCCAAAAGTAGAAAAATCCGTAGGCATAGATTTAGGAATAAAGGATTTGGTGATAACATCAGATGGAGAAAAAATCGATAATCTGAAATTGATAAAAAAATATGAGAATAAGTTAGTAAGACAACAAAGAAAACTTGCGCATAAACAAAAAGGAAGCAAAAACAGAGAAAAACAACGGATAAAAGTAGCGAAAATATACGAAAAGATAGCCAATACAAGAAATGATTACTTGCATAAAATTTCTCATAAGCTAATCAACGAAAACCAAGTGATAGTGAGTGAGGACTTATCTGTAAGTAATATGGTTAAAAATGCAAACCTAGCAAAGTCAATTTCTGATTGTGGGTGGAGTGAATTGACAAGGCAACTGCAATATAAGGCAGATTGGTATGGAAGGACTTATGTAAAGATTGGAAGATTTGTACCGTCAAGCCAAACATGTCATGTATGCGGATATAAGAATGAAGAAACAAAAGATTTAACAGTTAGAAAATGGACTTGCCCTCAATGCCAAACAGAGCATGACAGAGATATCAATGCTGCTATTAACATACAGAATGAGGGATTAAAGCAGATAGCATAAAAATATTTCAGTACGGTAGGAACTATCGGAATTAACGCCTGTGGAGATAGTAGGCAAATCAAACAAGTTTGATTTTGAGGTCGATGAAGCAGGAAGCCCATTGGCTTTAGACAATGGGGTAGTTCACGAAATCATGGAAGATAAAAGCTATTCGTTTTGGCAAAACACTAGCGATGACCATGTTAGACACATTTTTTAATATTCGCAAAAACAGTACGGCGTATTTTGCAGGGTTGGAAATTGCACAGGAACCTGATTTATGCAGCAAATGGATGAATCAGTGGTCGGTGCTCTTTTTAACATTAAAAGATCGTACAAACCGCCGTGCGATAATCATTGAGGTGAAACGCTCTAAGACCGAGAAAAGAATGCCAAAAGACTGCGAAGCGGCACTTGAGCAGATTGATAGGGAGAAGTATACGATTCATTTATTAAAAGGATATAAAACAATTTTATGTTATGGTGCGGCTTTTTTTGAGAAAAGCTGTATGATAAAATATAGTAAAAATTAAGGAACGAAACAGTTACAAATGATTTGTATGAAAATATGTAATGCATAAAAATAGGGAGATTTATTGATGTCTAAAATTCAATTAATAAGACCAACGTTGGAGTATGCAGAAGATATATTGAATTTTCGGAGAGAAATTTTAGCAGCCGCAGATACGGACAGCTTTGCGGGTTGTTGTAACCTAGAGGACTGTCAAACTGCAGAGGAATGGATTGAAACAGCACAGAATTTAGAGAAAGAAGAAACCTGTCCCAAAGATCGTGTAGTTGCCAATATTTATATTGCAGTTCGTTTGGAGGATCATAAAATAGTGGGTGTAATTGATTTGCGGCATCATATCGATCATCCTATATTAAGTGTCTGGGGCGGTCATATTGGATATACCGTCCGTCCGAATGAACGTGGCAAGGGATATGCAAAGGAGATGCTTCATCTAAATCTATGTAACGCCAAGGCACTTGGACTGAAAAAAGTACTGATAACCTGCGACCAGGATAATCCCGCCAGCGAGAAAACAATACTCGCAAACGGCGGAGTATATGAGAATACTGTCTGGGTGGACGGCGTGGCGATAAAGCGGTATTGGATTGATTTGGAATAAAATTTGCACGCAAAGTTAATAAAAAATAATATTTTATTGTTTTAAGAGAAAAATAAACAATAAATATGTTTAAATTTGAATGGAATAGTGATACTATATAGAAAAGAGAAAAGGAGAGGCTGCGATGAAGCTGCTGCGTGTAAGTGCAAATGGATTCCGAAATTGTGTAAATGGCTTTGGAATTGATATGATTGCAAAATCAAAAAAAACGAGTGAAGATAAAGAATATGAACTGTTGGAAATTGATGAAGGGTTATATGTGTATAGCACAATTGCGATTGTGGGAAAGAATGCTTCTGGCAAAACATCAGCTCTTGAATTGATGGACTGGTGCTATGATATTTTAGGAACATTTCGGCTGGCAAATAAAAAATGTAGTTATCGTGGTATTACATTAGAGATAATGTTTTATGAGGGGGGATTTATCTATAAATATATAACGGAGTTGGATAATTCCGAAACCTTAAAAGATACTGCGATTTTTAGAAATCAGAAGATATATAAACAAAAGTACTATAAATCAAGATTAAAACAGATATTGGAAGAATCATGGATGTCCGAATGCATGGAATCTGCGGAAATGCCAGAGGATTTTTCGGCAATCTTTATTGTGCTGAAAAAAACAGCAATACGCGAGTTATATTATAATTCTTATGCAGAGGAATCTTCGGAATACAGCAATACTTTTAAATTAATGGAAGTAGCGAATTTGAATACAGAATATTTAAGCTATGTATTTCGTATTTTTGATGATAAAATAACAAGTATGAAACAGTTGGATGAGAATAATTATTATTTAGTTTATAAAGGAGTTGGTCAAACTTATTCAGATAAAGAGTTGTTTCGTTTTTTATCAAGTGGGACTTCAAAGGGAATAAATTTATATATTATAGCAGTGTTGTCTTTGCGATTGGGTTTTGATTTGGTAGTGGATGAAATTGAAAACCATTTTCATAAGACACTTGTGGAAAACCTTGTAATGCTATATAAGGATAAAAAAGTAAATAAGAAAAATGCAACGTTAATTTTTTCAACCCATTATTGTGAGCTGTTGGATTTATTTCACCGTAGCGATAATATTTGGATAACACATTCTAAGGATAAAATGGAAATTGACAATATGTATAATACGTATGGCGTTAGAACAGAGCTTTTGAAAAGTAAAAAATTTTATCAAAATGCATTTGATACAGCCGTTAATTATGAATCATTAATGGAGTTAAAAAAGGAATTAATGGAATGAAATACTTGATTATGTGTGAAGGACCGAATGAGAAAAAGATAATTGATATTTTGCTGGATAATAATAAATTAGTGGTTGAACTGGATGACTTGGTCGGGCGTGAGGCATATCATGCAAGGCAGATAAATAAATCACCTATGGTGCAGGGACAGCTACGGATTTATGGGGGAGAGGTAGAAATTTGGCGTATTGGTGATAAACAGAGCGATAAATTGATAATACCTAGTGAATATAGAGCACAAGTAAAAAATATCGTTAAATTTTGTACACTTCCCGAATTGGAAATTTTATTGATTATTTCTGAAAATTTATATAAAGAATATGAAAAAACGAAATCGCAGAAGCACCCAAAGCAGTTTGCAAAAGAAAATATTGTATACAATAGAAATAGGTATAAAGGTGAAACTAAATTTTATAAAGAATACTTTGGTAATGACGTAGATAAATTAATAAAAGCACTTCACAAATATAGACAGCAAAACCATGCACATAAAAACGATGAACATTACTTAGTAGAGATTTTAAAATAGCGTGATAAGGAATGTTAAACCTTGAAAAAATAAAGCAAAGGAAATAAATTATGTCCAAAATACTATACATTGAAGATGATTTAAGCTTAATTGACGGTTTGCGGTATACTTTGGAAAACAATGGTTATATTGTAGAGAATGCCCGAACGGTAAGGGAGGCATTGGCGTTGTATCAAAAACAGAAGTATGATTTACTTTTATTGGATGTTACTTTACCGGACGGAACGGGTTTTGATATTTGCAGGGAAGTCCGCAAAATTGCTGCAACGCCAATTATTTTTCTAACGGCATCCGATCAGGAAATTCATATTGTTCAGGGGCTGGATATGGGCGGTGATGATTATATTACAAAACCGTTTCGGCTAAATGAACTGCTCTCAAGGATAAAGGCACTGCTTCGACGTTCGGCACAGTATGCGAAAACGGAAATTTTAGAGGCAAATGGAGTAAGAATCGACGCAATGGAGCGGCTTGTTTGGAAAAATAGCGAACGGTTGGAACTTACATTGGTTGAATACAAGTTGCTTTGTCTATTTATGCACAATCCCAATCATTTGCTGACGCGGGAACTTATTTTAGATCGTATGTGGGACGGAAACGGCAGTTACGTAGATGATAATACGTTGTCAGTTTATATCCGCCGGCTGCGCAATAAAATTGAAGAAAATCCTAATGTGCCCAAGTATCTGCTGACAGAGCGCGGATTTGGATATAAATGGGTAGTTGCGCAGGATTTGCCGGTGTCTGCATCTATGGAAAGGAATGCGTAATAATCATGAGCAAATTTGGAATAGAATCTAAAATCGTTTTATATGGGATTACGGTTGTTTGTATTGTTTCTCTTTTTTCCGTTTTCGGCATTTCAACTTTTCTGGCAAAAAATTTCCAACAAGAATTAATTCGTCACGATTATGGGGTAGCTGGTTATCTGCTAAACCATAAAGATGCTTTCAAGATAGCTGCTTTTACCGCAGAAAAAAGCAGTGAGGATATTGCGAATGGCAGCAGTGCCTTGTCGTATATCGGCTATAACGAAACAGTTTCCATACAGTTGTTTCCTACGGTTTTAACGTATCGCAATGATGTAAGATGTATCTTGTTTATACTGTTGTTTTCTATTTTTGGCGCAATTTATATTCTGTTTTTTTTCTATATGCAAAAGCAGCATAAAGTTTTGCAAAAAGCGGAAATTTCTATCCGCGATTTTTTAGAGGGCAATCCAATGGCGCGAATAGAAAGTGAGCGTACAGGCGATTGGCATAGACTTTTCCATATGGTTAATGAACTTTCTTCCATTTTATCAGCTCATGCAGAACAGGAAAAACAAACAAAAGAATTTTTGCAAAATATGATTTCGGATGTATCACACCAAATTAAAACACCGCTTTCTGCTTTAAAAATGTATCAGGAAATTATAGAAAACAGTAGTACCAATAGCGGCGCTGTCAGCAGTTTTTCGCAAAAATCCCTACGGGAAATAAAGCGCATGGAAGATGTTATGGATACCTTATTAAAGCTTGCAAGATTGGATGCAGGAATTATTATAATGCAAAAAGCGCCAGAAAATATTTCCAATCTAATGCAGGATGTGCTGGAACGCTTTGCAGTCTGGGCAGAACGTGAGAATAAAACGATTACATTGATAGGAAAAGAAGATATTTTCCTAAACTGCGATGCATTATGGATGTCGGAAGCTGTTGGAAATATTTTAAAAAATGCGCTGGAGCATACTGCGGAGGGCGGGCAGATTACAATTCGCTGGGAACAGACGCCGCTAATAACGCAGATTACAGTAGAAGACAATGGAAAAGGTATTCATCCAGAAGACTTATACAATATCTTTAAACGCTTTTACCGTAGTCGTTTTTCACAGGAAGTGCATGGTATCGGACTAGGGCTGCCACTTGCAAAAACCATAATCGAAAGTCATGGAGGAACGCTTTCTGTGGTTAGTAGACTGGATTTAGGGACGACGTTTACGATTCATTTTTGTGCTTTAGATTAGAAGAAATGCTTTGGCAGAGGTACTTTTGAGGGGGCGGAAATATAGTTTATAGGGGCTGTTGACAGCCTCCTTTTGAGAATCGCAAGCTCCTTACAGATTTGTAAGATAGATTTCACTTTATCGTAAGCTTGCAGTGATATTGTGTATCTGTAAGGAGGATTATAACAATGAATATACTTGAAGTACAAGATTTATGTAAGATATATGGAACAGGCGAAACAGCAGTAAAGGCCCTCAACCATATATCATTTTGTGTCCGCAAGGGAGAATTTATTGCGATTGTTGGCGAATCTGGTTCTGGCAAAAGTACGCTGCTCAATATTGTAGGGGCGTTGGATAACCCTTCGTCAGGCAAAATCTGGATTGATGGGAAGGATATTTTTACAATGCCAGAAAAAAAGCTGACCGTGTTTCGGCGGCAGCATATTGGATTTATTTTTCAGTCATTTCATTTAATTCCGGAATTAAATGTAGAACAGAATATCATATTTCCGTTGCTGTTGGATTATCAAAAACCCAATCCGCAGTTTGTGAATGAATTGCTGAAAGTATTGGGGCTTGAAGAACGCAGAACCCATTTGCCTAGTCAGCTTTCCGGCGGTCAGCAGCAGCGTGTGGCGATTGGGCGCGCGTTAGTTACTCGTCCGGCTCTGATATTGGCAGATGAACCGACCGGAAATCTGGACAGTAGAAACAGCCAAGAAGTGATTGCGTTCTTGCAGTCCATGTCACAGAAGTATCAACAGACGATTTTAATGATTACACACAATGAAAATCACGCTGGATTTGCCGACCGTGTTTTTAAAATGTCAGATGGTATACTAAATGATTTGGGGGTGGCATCGCGGTGAAACACTATCTTGATTTTGTTCCCCAATATGAAAAAGTACACCGAAAGAATAACAGAATATCAGTTCTGTGTATTGCTTTATCAGTACTGCTTGTAACGGTTATTTTTAGTATGGCGGATATGGCGCTACGTGCGCAGAAGGGTTATTTTATTAAGACAAACGGAGAGTATCATATCAGTCTGAGAGGGATTGATATGCAGATTAGTGAAATTATTGGTGCTAGAATTGATGTGGCTGCATGTGGCTGGGTATATCAAGGAAGCACTGGAACAATCGGGCAAAAAACAGTAAGTTTTGTCGGTGCTACAGAAACGGCTTTTTCAACTTTAACAGAAATGAAGATGCGAAGCGGAAAATATCCTGTTGATTCCAATGAAGCGTTGTTGAATCAAGCAGCTTTGGAACAATTGGGGCTTTCTATTGGCGAAACGGTAGTTGTTACCGTGCCAGACGGTTCACAGAGAGCATATCGCATTACAGGAGCTTTTGAAAATTTGGGCAGTCTGCTGAAAGCAGATATTTATGGCATGGTATTGAGCGAGGAGGGGTTTTGCGCAATTGCAGATGATAATGCCAAGGAGGGAACGACCTTCCGCATTCAATTTAAAAACGGCGTAGAGATACAGTCTGCGATTCGGCAGATAAAGGAAAACTATGGATTAATGGAGAACCAAGTGGCGGAGAATACGGCACTGCTGGGTTTAATGGGGCAGAGCAAAAATAGCATGATGCAGTCATTGTATATTGTTGCAGTGTTTCTAGTCCTTTTGGTATTGGCGGCGGGGACTGTAATGATTACCGCCAGTTTTCATACAAATGTTTTGGAGCGAATGCAATTTTATGGCTTGCTGCGGTGTCTGGGCGCGTCGAAAAAACAGGTAAAGCATTTTGTAATTTTGCAAGGATTGCGCCAAAGTTTTAAAGGCGTTCCGATTGGATTAATTGCAGGTCAGATTATAACATGGTGCGCTTGTTTGCTGTTAAAATCCATTAGCAAAGAGCGGTTTTCGGAAATTCCTCTTTTTCAATGGAGCGTAAGCGGCTTGGCGGCGGGGGTTGTGATTGGATTCTTAATAGTGTTTTTTGCATCTTTGTCGCCAGCAAGAAAAGCAGCAAAAGTATCGCCGATAACTGCTGTCAGCGGAAGTACACAGTACACCCAGATGAAAAAAGCAGCCAATACATCATTTTTTTCGGTAGAAACTAGTATGGGAATTTTTCATGCGCTGTCAAACAGAAAAAATTTAGTTCTTATGACTTGCTCCTTTGCAATCAGTATTATAATGTTTTTATCCTTTCAGGTATTGGTCGTTTTCTTAAATCAAGGAATGCCGGCACTTGCGCCGTCTGCGGCAGATATATCCATTACAAGGGGAAGCACGCCGCTGGATAGAACATTGGTTGATAAAATAGCAGCAATCCCCAATGTCGCAAATGTGTTTGGCAGAATGGAGCAAGTAAATATCCCTGTTTCAGCCAATAACGGCGTGGGTACAATTACGTTGATATCCTATGACGATAGGCAGCTGCAATGGGCAAAAAAAGTTTTAAATCAAGGAAGTATTGCACCTGTGTTAAAGAATCCAGCATCCGTACTAATGCTCTATCAAGAAAATTTGCATTTGGAGATTGGAGATACCTTAATAGTGGATACTGTTTCAGGAGAGAAACAAGTGACAATAGCCGGAATATTGACTACTGCGGATACGGTTAATCGTGCAGGCAGTTTTGGCTGTATAGTGTGTTCGGAACAGACATTTATCGCATTAGTGGGAGATTTGGGTTATGCAGCGTTGGATATACAGCTTTCTGATGCCAATAGTGATACAGCGCTTTTGGCAGTGCGAAGCATAATTCCCGAGGATAGTTCGATTTCCGATAAGCGGCTGTCAAATGCGGAAGCGCAGAGCGCTTATGATACAGGAGCAGTTTTTATTTATGGCTTCTTGATTATAATTGCCTTGATTACAGTGTTTCATATCTTTAACAGTATGAACGCAAGCGTCGCTTCAAGGATAAAACAGTACGGCATTATGCGCTCTATTGGTATGGGAACAGAACAGCTTTACAAAATGATAGCTGCTGAAGCATTGACTTATGCGCTGTTGGGGTGTGTTGTGGGATGTATTTTTGGGCTGCCGTTTAATAAGATAATGTTCCAGTTTCTCATTTCCGATAAATGGGGAATCGGCTGGAAAGTTCCTCTGCGTTCTCTTTTATTGATTGTAGTGCTCTGCCTTGCATCCGCAGCAATCGCAATTCGACGCCCTATAAAACAGATTAGCTCAATGGCGATTGTGGATGCTGTAAAAGATTCGTAATCAGTGAATTTTCTTGAATGAAGGGTGAAAAAATGGTACAATAAAAGCGGAATTGTTGTACAGAAATTGGAAAAAAGCAAACTTATGTTTATATATTATGAAGGAGGAAGAAGGAATGTTTCAATTAGGAAAATTAAAATTTGATGTAATAGGAGCTTCTGTTTATGCCGGTTATAGTGAGCCAAAACATAATAAGCGGGCAGGGAGCTGCATAGAGGAAGAAGAATTTAGCTGGTATATTGATATAGGAATGGCAGAAGGTGATTTTGTCTATGAATTAAGTGAGGAGGAACAAGAGGAGTTGGATGAGGGTGAGGAACCCGTTTATGAGTCAGTAAGTCCGCGCCTTTATCACAATAATGGATTTGCACTGAAACTTTCATCATGGAAGGATTTAGAAGGACAAACATTGACTTGGGTATCCGAGTACAATGATAATGAAGAGGAAGCTGGATGTTTGTGCGTATTTGAACATGAAGCTGTTACAAAGGGAAAAATTGAATTTTTGCAACGACGTGGAAATATATTTTTTATGAGATGGTCTGGGACAGCAAATGTATATTGGAATGACGAATATGGAGAAGATGTTCCGTTTTTGTTTGAAGGCGAAGTTATTTTTAAGGGGATTTTGGCATGCGCAGATGTTGAAATGACAGAGGAGGAAATAAGGACTGCCATGCAAAAATATATAAATATGGATGAATTTATATGCATATCACAGGAATCTCACGAAATAATCGGCGGAAAATCGTATCAGTGGAAGTATTGTCCGATAGAAGATTGAAAAAAGATTTCTAGGTTTAGTGGCAATTACCTTGGAAAGTAGTTTTGAGGAAGATTGTGAACAGTTAACACCGAAATTTATCTGTAGCAATAAAACGGAATTTGAAGCTGCAATAAAGGAAATTTTGTCATCAGAACAAGTATTAAAAGTGATTCAAATGCTGTATTCCAAAGCAGCGATGTTGGCAAGTTAAGGTATCGGTAAGTTATTTTGTATTATACTCATGAACGAAAATATTTGCCGACCTAAATGTATAACGAGTAAGCACATCGGCAATGTTGAACAGAAATCGGCAGATAAATGCATTAACGAGTATAGTTACGAAGCAAATGTTACACCAGCTGTTATTAATCGACTGACCGATTGCTTTTTATAATTTGCATAAAAAATACCACTTGACAATCCTAATATACGCTCGTATAATGAATTATACAAACGTATATTAGGAGGATTTTTTATGAGCAATACACTTAAAAAACTCGGGGACGCAGAACTCGAAATTATGCAAATAATATGGAACAGCAACGCCGCTGTGACATCTAATCAGATTTTAAAGGAACTGCAGGAGCGGAGAAAATGGCAGCTTTCAACGCTAATGACTTCGTTATCGCGCTTGTCAGAGAAAGGATTTGTCAACTGTGACCGTTCCACAGGAACGAATCTGTACACGCCGATTATTTCAGAAAACGATTACAAGGCAAAAGAAAGCAAAAATTTTTTACAAAAACTGTACAACAATTCCATTCAAAATATGGTTGCAACACTGTACAACAATCGGGAATTGAAAAACACCGATATGGCAGAACTTAGAAAGTTTTTAGATGATATGGAAGATCAGTATTCCGCAGAGGAAGTGCAGTCTACGGAGGAAAAATTATGATTACCGATTTATTTCTTACCGTTTTGCAGGAATCTATAATTCTTAGTTTTGTGGTTTTAGCATTATTTATGCTGTCGCCGTTTCTTAATAAACGCTATGCTGCAAAATGGCGTTATTGGATTTGGATATTTCTGGCACTGTGCTTTATTATTCCCATAAATGGAGGGAATCAGCACTCCACAGCAGACTTATCCGCAGCAGATTTGCAGTCACAGACAAAAATGCATATCTTGTCACAACAGGAAAATGCACAAAAAAATGCCGTCAAGAATAGATTCCTTCCTCGTCAGCAGATTGTTGTAGAGATTCCGGCGCAGATAATACAGCCTGTTTTATCACAGTCGCAGAAACGCAGCACAGCGTTTTCATGGCTTGACATGATTGCTGCAATATGGTTTGCAGGCTGTCTGGGAATGATTTTATTTCATTTGGTTAGTTTTTGGCATTATCGGCGGCAGATTGTAAAAAAGGGAATTTGCGTGGAGGATAGTATGATCCTGCGATTAACAGCACAGTTATCGGAAGAACTCCATATTAAACAAACAGTACCAGTAATCAAATCTATGGAAGCAGCAAGTCCTATGGTGATTGGCTGTTTTCACCCTTTATTGGTTCTGCCAAATGAGCAGTACAGCACGGAAGAATTATTCTTTATATTAAAACATGAATTTGTCCATTTAAAACGGCATGACGTATTTTTTAAGTTTCTGCTAACTATTGCAAACGCAATGCATTGGTTTAATCCGTTGGTTTGGCTGATGCGGCGGGAAGCCGTTGTCGATATGGAACTGTCGTGTGATGAAAGTGTGGTGCAAGGAACGGATTTTAATGTGCGGAAAGCTTACACGGAAACGTTGTATGCAACACTTCATAGGAATTTTACACGGACAACCGTTTTTTCTACGCAGTTTTATGGAGGAAAGCAGGTAATGAAAAAGCGGTTTCAAAATATTTTGGCAAAAGCAGCTAAGAAAAACGGAATAGCATTGCTTGCGTGTGCGGTAATCGTGACAATCAGCTTGGGAACACTTGTAGGTTGTTCTGTAAAAGCAGCCAATCAGTCGCAAGAGCAAAGCAACCTAGGGCAAAATACAGCAAAACAAGAGCAAAACAACCTAGAACAAAATACAACAGAACAAGAACGAAACAAGATAGGGCAAAACACAGCAGAACAAGAACGAAACAAGATAGGGCAAAACACAGCAGATAATAAAAATATACAAGGTATGGGCACGGAAGAAATTGCGCTTGGTTTAGGGGAAGAAGCGTTTAATAAGGGAATTGTAATGGAAACGATTGATGTTCCGGATATCGTGCTAGAGAATGCAAAAAAACAGGTGTATTACGAGTATTATACTACTGTAAAAACAGACGATACAAAATGCAATTTTTCTAACTGGCGGATTACATCATTGGAACAGTGTTATACATACGATAATTTGGAGGGCATGGTACTGCCAGTATATCAAATGGATTTCTCTTTTTTGGCAGATTCACTGGAAAATGTTGTACTTGCAGGCGGCGCTTCTATTACAGAAGATGGATGGGTTACGCCGGATTACAGCAACAGTCGTTTTTTAATATTTAAACAGGAGGGAGAAACGCTTACGTATCTTACTTGTTTGTCTGAGAATGACTGTGCGCCGGGCGACGAATTATTTACAGAGGATTTAAAATTACAATTGATAGAATTGGGGATTATAGAGCAGCCAAACCAAGAGGTTTTTAATGAAATATCCGGCAAATGGATCATTGATTTTGAACGCACCGATGCATCATTATGGGGAACAGGGGTTTCTTATGGAAATGAAATGGAATTTTCCAAAACAGGGCTTTTTCAGTATTATATTGGAATAGGAATCGGCGGTATCGGTCAGTGCGAAATAAAGGAGGGCAAGATTGCAGTAGAAGTAGAGCCTTTTGAAAATCCCAACAGCGAAAAAGAAAGACTTACTTTACAATATGTCAGCGGCGCAGAACAAGAGTATATTCTTATGGATTGGTATAATAATGAAGTGTACTGGATACGTAACAATAAGAAGACAGCGGTTTTGGTGTCTTATCATGAAGGTGAGGCAGAATATGTTGAAGCGGTGCTGACACAAGGGGATGGATATTCTATTTATTTAACAACACGTGACTGGCAGCAGGAGGAGGAAAATACATGGACTGCTTTGATAAATAAACAGGTTCGCTTTTGGATAACACATTTTGAAGGGAAAACTGCCGGTCAGGTCAAACAAGAATTGACAGATAACGATTATGCGCTGATAGATGGCACCTATATCAAACAAGAGGGAGATCTGCTGTATAAAGTAGAATTAAAAGAATATCCCAATGATATTTGGGGCGTGTGCAGCAGCTATCCGATTGAGGCAGAAGAAGGCTGGGGCAGAACGATAGTATCTATGTCAGAAACATTTGCAGTAACAGGTGAAATGGTGAAGTAGAGTTTTAGGAACGGAGTGAACAGTAAGGAAGTCATTGTAATTGAAGTTATAGATACGAAAATGAAAAAATATTGACAAAGCAGGTCTAATGCGTTAAACTATAGTTAGGTTTAATTCATTAGACCTGCTTTCCTGTTACCTAGGTTTGGCGTGTCCTATTTATGTTGTTGTGAATATATTATAAGCTAAGGAACTGTAGAAAAATAAGTGACACATCTTGCTTGTCTATTTCTCCAATCTTGCAGGAGAAAAAGATGAGCAATATTAAAAGTAATTTCTGAACAGTTCCCTAATATTGTTGAAAGGAATGATGAGAAATGGAAATACCCAAGATTTTTGAAAGCGAGTATCATTTTTGTGAGATTTTATGGGAGCATGAGCCGGTGTCAAGCAGCGAACTTGTGCGGCTTTGCAATGAAAAACTGGAATGGAAAAAGTCTACAACGTATACCGTAATTCGGCGGCTTTCTGAGCGTGGAGTCATTCAGTCAGAAAATGCGATTGTAACGTCGCTGATTTCAAAGGAACAAGTTCAGGCGGCAGAAAGTATGGAAGTGGTAGAAAAGTCGTTTTCGGGTTCGCTCCCCAACTTTATTGCTGCTTTTGCCAGAACAAAAACGCTCACTCGTAAGGAAGTGGATGAAATACAGAAAATTATTGATGCCTACAAGGATTAGGAAAGTGTTATGATTGTATACAATCATTGTGCGTTTTGATAGAACGGGAGGTTTATGGATGGAAAAATTATTTTTAACAGTGCTTAATCTTAGTGTTACGGCAAGCTATTTGGTTGTTGCAGTGATTGTCGCAAGGTGGCTGCTTAGAAAAACTCCCAAAAGCATAGTCTGTTATTTGTGGCTGCTGGTGGGAATACGACTGATATGCCCGTTTAGTGTGGAATCTGCGTTTAGCTTGCTGCCAAAACAACCAGCATTTGACAACAGTCAAATCTTTTGGAACAGCCGAAATGAAAACGACACAGATGGAACAAACGCAAACGGTTTTAATGCTGAAGCAATGAATCCCGACAATCTATTTCCAGATAAAATAGACCCAGACAGTTCCGAAAAAAATAGTTTAAATCAAGGCAATGTGAATCAAGGCAATGTGAATCAAGACAATGTGAATCAAGACAACACGAATCAGGATAAAGAGAATCAGGACAATATGAATCAGGATAACATGAATCAAGATAACGCTAATCAAGATAGTATGAATCAAGATAGTATGAATCAAGATAGCACAAATCAAGATAGTATGAATCAAGATAGTATGAATCAAGATAGTATGAATCAAGATAGTATGAATCAAGATAGTATGAATCAAGATACCATGAACAAAACTGGCATCAGGCAAAGTAATTCCACGCAAGCCATCACAATGTTTCTGCCTAAAATTTATCGTATTGCATCTTATTTCTGGATTGCCGGAATGCTTGTAATGTTTGTTTACTTTGTGGTAAGCTGGCGGCGTGTGCAGAATAAGGTGCGCACAGCAATTCCAATGAATTTGGCGGGAACAAAATATTATCAGTGCGACAATATTTCTTCGCCGTTTTTGTTTGGCATTGTGAAACCAAGGATTTATGTACCTTCTCATATTGCTAAGCAAGAGCTTTCCTATGTACTGCGGCATGAAACGGCGCATCGGCAGCGGCGGGATTATATGGTGAAGCCAATAAGTTATCTGCTGCTGATGGTGTATTGGATAAATCCAATATTATGGGCAGCGTATATTCTTCTTTGCAGGGATATTGAACTTGCCTGTGATGAGCAGGTTGTAAAAGAAATGGGAACAGATTGCAAAAAGGCGTATTCGCAGGCACTTTTAACATATTCTGTAAGTCGCAGCAGCATTGCAGCCTGTCCCGTAGCGTTTGGAGAGATTGGAGTGAAACAGCGCGTGAAAAATATATTAAATTATAAAAAGCCTACTTTCTGGGTGTTTTTGGCAGCAGCCGCAGCAGGCATTGTAATAACAGTCTGCTTTATGACAAAACCGAAAATGCAGGATACAACGGATAAGAATATCGCCGAAAATACGGATAATCATGAAAATTTTGCAACAGCTGAAAATAATAAGCATAACGTTAGTAACAACAATAAGAATATCGGTAATACAGAAAACCCTAAGATTACAGAAAATAATAAAATCATGGAAATGGTAGATATTCAAAAATCAGAGATATTTCATTTATCCATTCCGCGTGACTTAGCAGATTTATTAAGTTTTGAATCGTTGTCTGATTTTGCGCTTTCCATAAAGACAGCAGATAGGCAGGCTATAATTGGAATAATGTGTGTTATGCAGGCAGAGGATATTCAAGAGTTACTAAACAATAATGAATACTATCTGATTGGGACATATGGCGCCAACAATATATTAGCATCTGGCAAAGCGGCAGATGAAGCACTGTCTGATACAATTATTTATCAAGAAAATTTGGAGTTGAATTTACCAGATGATATTATCCGTCAAGAGGGATTGGATATAGAAGGTTCAGAGGGGATTATCCGTCCAGAAGACCCCAAGGAGGCAGATGAAAAAGGCGGTGTTTTGCCTATTCCCAATGCAGATGGAACACAAAAGCCTGAGAAACTGCCTAATTCCGACGGGGGATATACTGCAGGCGTAATTGGAGAAATTAAGAAAGAAAGTGAAAATAAAGGCAGCGATTATGCAAATAGTGATCGTACAAACCGTTTCCCCAATAATTTTTGCTATATTTTTATTCCGGCAAAGCAGACAGCGTGGCAGGCAGAGAAAGCACAAGAATTGCAATTGCTTCAAGATAAAGTGATTTCGCTGCTAGAAACAGTGGAAATTTCGGAAGTAGGGCAGCTTGCAAAATATCAGGATATTACAGTAAATTATTTTGACGAAACGGAAAGAGCCGCTTTGGAGGAAGAACGTAAGAAATTGGAATCACAGAGAACTTCAGGAACAGAAGCTGAAAAAACTGCCTTGGAAGAACAGCTTGCGAAATTAAATCGTCAGATAGAGTTGGAATCACAATTAGCAGCAGTAAAACAGCAGATAAAAGATTTCACAGCAAACGAGCAAAATAATCAAAATACAGAGGAATCTGTCAATAATTCTGCAAATAATAGCATTGTACAAGGAGCAGATGCCGCAAATTCCAATATTGTTCTGCATAGTAAGTGGATTGCTTCTAAATTAAAAGAAGATGCGCAGCGGCTGGAAACCTATTTTCCAGATCATCATGAACAGCAGAAAGAATTCATGCAGTCGGCAGATTTAGACGGTGATGGAATAGACGAAAAAATAACAATGACAAACTTAATGTATAACGGCGGGGACGGCGGCTATGCAATATCTGTAAAACGAAATGGCACAGAAATTCCAATGCCGTAGATGTACAAGGAGGATACATTTCCGTATTTTGTAAAATATAATCCGTCAGAAGCACTAGAGGGAACAGATGTTGTCAATATCACAAACGCAGGCGTAGCCACCGCTACGCCTGCGTTTGTGAAGCAGCACTCTCAGAAAAATATTCTGCGCCAAACATTAAGGTATTTAGTGTGGATTATACTAGTAACGAATAATTATAGAAATACTTTACGCTATATAGAAAATTAGTTATAATATGCTTATACGAATGAACATTAAGATTTTCCAATTTCTGTACAGCCCATATTGCATAAGCGGACAATATGCGTTGTGCTGAAAGAAAAATCTAATCACCCGTGAATATAACAGGAAATAGAGAGTGAAAGGATGGTGTATGTAATGGGGATGACTAACAAACAATTTCAAGGATTTATTCGGCTGGCTTTAGGGTGGATTGATAAGGCATTGGAAGAAACACCAGAAAATAAAAGTCTTCAAGCATTAAAAGATATATTCCAATCAATGCTAGAAGATGATTAAGAATAGAATAATACCCAAGATGGAAAGAGGTTGTCGGGAAATAATAGTATTTGCCTAATATATTGTTTGAATTATTTAAGTATGTAACAATATAATGAGGGAAAACTGCATATTCTGACAGCTTCTTTTTGTTTGGATAAACATAGAGAGGGATAAAATGGTGCATATTCCGCAAGGCAGATTATTGAATAAAAAATAAAATTTATTGATGCAACCTGTAAGAATAAAATCCTTCTATTATAATAGAGTAGATGATTTAATTAAGGAACTGTAGGAAAATAAGTGCTCAGATTACGCAGGATATTTCTTCAAGATTGTAGGAGAAAAAACGCAGGCATAGCGGGCTGCGGCGAGGCTTTTTCTCCTGCAAGATTAGAGAAATAGACAAGCAAGATGTGTCACTTATTTTTTGGCAGTTCCTAAAATCAAAAACAGCACAATATTTTAAAATAGAACAAAGGAGGTTATAATTCAGAAGTTTGAATTGTAATTAAAGGGGGTGAATAGCGTGGAGGATAATATGATTATTGATTTGTTTTGGCAGCGTTCCCAGCAGGCAATTACAGAAACCGCAGCAAAATATGGTATTCGCCTGCAAAGTTTATCTATGAATATTTTGCATGACCGCGAGGACGCGGAGGAGTGCGTAAATGACACATACCATGCGACATGGAATTCGCTGCCGCCAGAGAAACCTAACTGTTTTTTTGCATATCTGGCAAAACTGACAAGAAATTTTTCCTTTGGAAAGTATGATTACCGTCATGCTCAGAAACGAACAGCGACCATAGTGGAGTTAAGTGGAGAGTTGGAAAACTGTATTCCTGCTCCCAATGACTTAGAGCGGAAAATGGAGAGCGAAGAAATTGGACGGGTTATCAGCGATTTTTTGTATATGCAGTCTATAGAAATGCGGAAAGTTTTTGTACGCCGTTATTGGTATATGGATTCTATACAGGCGATTTCTCATGCATATGGTATTAGTGAAAGCAAAGTAAAATCGATGCTTTTCCGTATGAGGAATAAACTGCGTACACATCTGGAACAGGAGGGGATTATATTATGAGAGGAGAAGATTTATTAAGGGATATTGAATATATCAATGATGACCTAATCGAAGAAGCAATGGAGGATAAAAATAGCACAGAAAGTAATAATACAAACTATAGTACAACAAAAGCGCTTTCTGGCGGGGAAAAGAAACGTTTTATATGGAGAAAATGGGGAAGCATTGCTGCTTGCGCCACAGTACTTGGTATATCCGCAGCGGCGATTTGGGTACATTCCAATAAAAAGCTGGAAGAAATCCCTATAAAAAATGAAAGCAGCCAAAATATAGCCATTTCAGAAGAAACGATGACTTTAGAAAATGCGCAGGTGCAAAGTAATATAGCAGCGGATGAAAGCAATAATAAAATTCAAGAAAATTATGCCGCTTTGGATAATATGGAAGCTGCTGTACCAGAAGCTGCTGTATCAGAAGCTTCTATAGAAACTAATATAGAAGATGATAAAATAGAATCGGTGCAAGATTACGATAAAGCTGTGCCAGAATTGGCAGAAGAATCAACATTGACTACAAAAAAGCAGGGAACAGAAGATTTGGAGCAGGATGATATAGGTAATTTTCCCAGCTTTGAAAGTTCCGAATATACAATAATTAACGATTTTCCACCAAAGCAGCCAGCGCCAGATACTACGGATAATGCGCTGATAAGAGAAGAATATTGTTATAAAGTGCCGGAAAAAGGAACATATTTTTATCATCATGAGCTGAAAGAAGCAATTGCGTATTACTGCGGGCAGGAGGATGGTACACAGTCTGCGGATATGCCGGTATGTGCGTTTCAAGTGGTAGTGGATATTTTCGGCGACCAAATAATTCCTATGGCAGAGGAAAACACAAATCAACAAAACGCACAGGAGCAACAAAGCATATCCAAGCAACAAACGACAGAAAGCAGCAAAAACAGATTAGAATATGCTATGTTAAGTCAAAGTGATGATGGTAAGAAGTTGCTGGAACAAGAGTATCGCAGGCTGGCAGCAGCAGGGTATCAGGTTGTGCTTTCCACGGATTATAAATTAACCGGATTATTTACAAAAGAAGAATTGGATCATTTTCAGGCATCATCGGAATATGGCTATGCTTTCCGGTTTGAAAGTGAATTGTAAATGATAAGAGCATTTGTGCCTCGCCGCAGGCGGCTTGAAATGCGCAAATGCCGTTGTTATAACTATAAGGAACGGTTAACAAATTACGCATGACAATTACTTGTCTAAATGCCCATCTGCGGCATCAGAAAATCTTGACATAAGGCATTGCTCTTTATGCCTTTGCC
>ERZ778496.1231-NODE-1231-length-19253-cov-4.260600_pt1 | contig 19253 bp, 11 predicted proteins | sample MGYA00433099_ERZ778496 | MGnify/ENA primary metagenome ERZ778496 (study PRJEB29527, sample SAMN07138962) | mouse gut metagenome | material: feces | host: mouse | place: China:Nanjing | collected 2016-01-25 ... | reverse complement strand
GGAGTAAGCACGGAAGTTTCTCCCGCCTGCATCCGTTCTACCATCATTTTTTCCAACGATATTCCGGAGGCTTCCGTTTCAAGACACCCCTTTTTACCACAATGACAAAGCACCTCATTGTCAAACAAGGGTATGTGACCGAACTCCCCGGCAAAGCCCGTCTTCCCGTAATACAGTTTATCATCCAGCATCATCCCGATTCCCAGACCGCGTCCAAGATTGACAAACAAAACATTTTTCTCCTCCTTGACCTCCCCGAATATCTTTTCGGCATACATCATCGCCCGACTGTCGTTTTCTATATACGTGCGCACCCCCAGCCGTTCCTGCAAAATATCGGTCAACGGTATCTCACTGGAATTAAAATAGGTATAACTGTATCCGTTAGTCGGGTCCACCCGTCCCGTCAGACTGAAACCGATGCCGATAATCTCCTCTTTCTTAATCTCTATCTCCGAAATAAACTGTTCTGTTTCCACACACACCTGTTCCAGAGCCTCCTGCGTATTTTTCAAGACAAAAGGAACATTGTGTTTTTCCTGCAATATATTCCCTTTAAAATCCACCAGCACAAATTCCAGGCGCCGGCGCCGCACATCCACCCCCAAAAAATAAAACGCATCCGCCGACAAGCCGAAGACGTTGGGACGCCGCCCTCCTGCCGTCTCTATCTTGCCGTGGTCTATCAAATAGCCCTCCTCTTTCAACTCCGCCACCAATTTGGTCACGGTGGGGATGCTGATGTTCAGCTTCCCCGACAAATCGGCAATGGTCGCCCCTTCCGTCCGCGCCAGAAAAGCCAGAATGTTTTTCTTTAACAGACTGTTTTTATATTCCGCCCCCGAATTTTTATCTCCACTGAATTTCAGCACACTGTCAAAATCCACCATAATACATGCCAACTTACTGAGTTTAATATATCACAAAAATAACAAAAATTCGAATACAGCAAAAGACAGGGAAAGAAATGAAGCCCCGCATGCCCAACCCAAGGGTTTCGCTATATTTACTTCAAAAAACATAAGTTATGCATTCAGATTATATACGGATAATATTCGTTCATAACTGACTTTATTCAAAATAGGCTCCGAAGTTTCTCCGAACATGCTCCGAACATAAGATAGCGAAGTCATTGAATATCAATAGCGAAGATTTTACCATCCACTCGAGGCACAAAATTCACGTTCTTGTTGTAAATAAGAGAATTACAAAATCGGAAAAACAATAAAGATACATGCCTGCCAAGCAGGTGTCTCCGGACCTTTTTCATTTATTTTACACGTTTCTGTATTTGAGCCCGATTATTATTTTTTCTTTAATATTTGCCTCTTTTTTAGTAATATTTTTAAAAAGTGAATCGCACTGATTTTGTAAATTTATCGTAGAGAAAGGCACATATCGGGCAAGGAAGAAAATGCCGCCAATTCTCTTCACCCATATATCCGAATGTTACATGTGAAATTTATTCCGGACAAAGAAGGTGATTTTCATCTATAATTCGTATCTTTGTATTTGAAAACCAATCCAGTATGGAAACACGGAAATAGAAAAAGCTCGATATCTTTCAAAAAATAGTGGAAGACAAACGTGCCATCCGGGAGTGTATTCAAATCCATGGGGATTTAAAGAAATTAGCAAAAAAGCGTGAATGATGACCATTGACGATATAAAGGCATTGATTGCGGCTGATGAGTCGCGGACTTTGGAATTGAAGAAGACTACCGGCGAGCTGAAAGACGGTATGCACTCGGCGTGTGCGTTTCTCAATACTGAAGGAGGTTGGCTGATATTGGGAGTGACACCGAAGTCGCTTAAAATAATCGGACAGGAAGTTACTGACAATACGCAGCGAGAGACTGCCCAAGCTCTTGCAGGTCTGGAACCTGCGGTAGATATTCGGGTTGAGTATGTTGATGTTCCGGACTATCCGGGGAATAAGGTCATAGCAATGCACTTTGACGGCTGGGTATGGGGCGAACATCCGCATACATTCCACGGTTGCCCTTATTATAAGGTAGAAAGCACTACAAAGGTAATGTCGCATGATATGTATGATGAGCGCATCCGTGCGCATCAGCCCCAGGCATATTCATGGGAGATGCAAACAGCAGATGATGTCACTCTCTCCGACTTAAACGAGAAGCATATCAGAGGCTGCATACGTCTTGGTGTGGAAGGTGGTCGTATCCCGACAAGTGCGATGAATTCGCCTATAAAAGAGACCTTGGCAAAATGGAAGCTATTGAAGAACGGCATCCCGACCAATGGAGCCGTAATGCTATTCTCCGACAATATTGACGAGTATCCACAGTTCCGGCTAAGGATGGCTCGATTCTTGGGTACGGATAAGAATGAGTTTATCGACAATCAGCGAGCCGAAGGCAACTTCTTTGACTTGCTCGATGCGGGCATGGCATTCTTTTTCAAACACCTCAATCTTAGTGGCAGGATAACGGACCATAGCCTTCAACGGGAGGAACGTCTCGAAGTGCCGTATCATGCATTACGTGAGGCTCTAATCAACTCACTTTGCCACCGGCAGTGGGAGAAATATAAATTGACCGGCAGCATCGCCATCTATGATGACCGCATAGAGATTGCCAATCCCGGAATCTTTCCTCCCCAAATATCGCCCGAATCCATCAAGGAACCACATGAGTCCTATCCTTACAACCTGAAGATTGCCGAGGCTCTTTACAAATCAACATATTTGGAAAGTTGGGGTTCCGGTGCGAAGCGCATTATGGATGCCTGCCGGGAGCAAGGCGTGGCAGAGCCCTTATGGCGATGGGATGGCGGCTTCGTGATCGTTACATTCAAACGGGCAAATAAAGATTTTATCTCCAGAAAGGAATCGATACAATCCGTTCAAACACGTCCCAAGCATGACCCAAGCACGACTCAAGTAGGGGCTAAGTATGTCCCCAGTACTACCCAAGTCGAACAATTAATCAGGCTGATGGGTGATGAATTTGAGAGTATGAAGGAAATCATGGCTCTATTCAACTTAAAAAGCGTTAAGCGATTCCGGGAGAACTATATCCAACCAGCATTAGCGGAAGGCGCAATAGAACGCCTATATCCACATCAACCTAACCATCCTAAGCAAAAATACCGCTTAACGGAATCAGCAAAAGAATGGAAAGAAGAATTTAAGATTAATAATACGAGCGTATAATCGGAAACAATATCGAAACTCACGAATACCACCCCCAATATAGCCCCTGCGAAAAGTATACTTGACAAAGGTGGCAATATCATCAAACTCATCCGCACGCCCTGGAAATAAAAAAATTGTTTGAGGAATGGGCAAAAATGAGTGTCTGATGAATGGGAACAAAATACAATCCCCGGAAATCTGTACAGACTTCCGGGGATTATTTATAAAAGTTTTTAATTCAGAACCATCAGTTCATTTTATAACCGGGTGTTTGTTCCAACTTGTTATTGTTTGTCAGCGTCCCTTGATCAATCGGCCATAACAACCGTGAGGAGATTGCCGTGGAGTATTTTTCCGCTTTGTCAAACAAACGGATATCATACCAGCGTCTTCCTTCAAAGATAAATTCACGCAGACGTTCTTTCAATACAGCTTCCACCGGGTCCGCATCGCTTCCCACAAACTCCGTCACATCGGTATCATTCGGGTAAGCTACGGCAGAAGAATAGTTGTCACCATAAGCCCGTTGTCTGACAGCATTGATTTCTGCTGCGATATCTTCGCCTAACAGCGCCTTGACCTCAGCCATAAGCAACAGGCGGTCGGCATAGCGGTAAACGGGATAATCGTCATACATGGAACGAACAGAAGCTCCGGCTAAAAGCGTACCTTGATATTTGTACGGATAAGTAGCTTCGTATTCCAAATCTCCCGCTTTATTCTTTGTATAAACAGCTCTTAAATTGGCACGTTTGCGACAATCATTGTCTTTATAAAGTTCAGTGTAGCTATTCCGTTTCAGTGGCATACGGATCAATCCGTTGATTTGCGCATCTTTCGTTTTGGAAACTTCTTCCCCTTTTTCCGTATAGCGCAGACCATTATTCATATACGCTTGTTGCGGCATGAAATTGGAATTCCAGGAGCCACCCAAGAGAGCCGCTTCGTTTTCGCCATAGTAGATAGAAAAAATGATTTCCTTATTTTTCTTCTTTTCAAAACTAAACACATCTGTATAGCTGTCCATTAAACCTAATCCGGCACATTTGTCCACATCCTGCAATGCTGTTTTTGCCGTATTGTAATCCGTGGCGCCGCCACCCATTTGTTTGCCGCTCCACAAGTACACTTCGGCTTTTAACATTTTAGTAGCCCCTAAAGACCAGAAGTTTTTGCCTTTCGTAAAAGCATAGTTTTCTGCAAAAGCCATTTCGGACGCTTTGATGTCGCTTTTGATTTGTTCCATGACACTGCTTGCCGGATCCTGTGCCCTATTCAGATTCGATAAATCCAGGTTACTTCCGGAGGTGTAGGTGGTATGCAGGATAACATCCCCGTACGACCGCAATAAATGGAAATACAGATAAGCACGCAAGCCGTATGCCGCTCCCAGATAGTAACTTTTGTCTGCCTCCGTAATCAGGTTCGTTTCCTCCGCTTTGGCAATCATCAGGTTAATCTGATTTATCGGATAATAAAGTCCGCCGTAATTACTGATACCCGGAGAGGTCAGGGACAATGAATTTTGATAAAAATTCTCACATCCTTGCGTGGCTTCTCCTCCAAACGGGGCATCTCCATAATGTCCGGCACGAACTTCCCCGTAAGCAAAACAATTCCAATAATAATATCTGAAATAACTGGCAATACCTGTATTGAAAGCGTTAAATTGATCGGCAGTTTTCCAGTAACCGGAGTCAGCAATGGTACTTTCCGGCACCAAATCCAACGAATCGCATGCACTCATGCCCAATAATGCCGATGCAGCGAAAAATATAGCATATATTTTATTCTTCATAATTGCAACTATTAAAATTTAGAATGACAAGGATAAACCGAACAGGAATGTGCGCGGTGTCGGATAACGTCCGTCATCAACTCCAACGGCATTCGTACCCGTAACAGCCGGTTCCGGAGATGTTCCCGAATAACCGGTGATATAGAACAAATTCTGTCCCGTTATATACACAGAAGCATCACTCAAATGAATTTTATTAATTAGGTTTTTCGGGAACTGGTAACTCAGGGTAATTTCCCGACCTGCCAAATAATCCGCTTTTTCATAAAAACGGGAACTGTTACCATTTAACGCAAGATTGGCATTCTTGGCACGGGTGATATTGTATTTTGCCAATTGGTCTGCATAATAGAATTTAGGCAGGGAAGCGTCGCGGTTGTTTTCGCTCCACGTGTCTTTTACTTTGGTAATAACGTTGAATTGTCCCTGATACTGTCCTAAAGAACGTGCCATAAGGTCATTATACAACGTGTGTCCGCAAGCATAATCGAAACGCATATACAATGAAATGCCTTTGTAAGCGAATGTGGTAGAGAATCCTCCGGTTACATTGGGATATACATTTCCGATCACCTTCTGGTCGTAGGTCGTGATTTTCCCGTCGCCATCCAGGTCTTTCCAGCAAACATCACCTTCTTCAATGGGTTTCCAACCATCGGAGGTTTTGTAAGTTTTACCCGTAGCGGGATTCATCTCATCCGCCAAGCCGGGACCGTAAAGTTTGCCGACTTCATCCACAAGGGTATTGGCATACTTTTTCACATCGGCATTGTCACGGAAGATATGGTCTTGAATATAAGCCGTGATTTCGCCTAACTTTCCGCCCTCCTGGGGTCCGCCCACCCATTTGGTATCATATTTCCATGTACCGTCACTCTGTTGTACGGCTTTGCCGGCAGCCACTTCGTAGCCGCCTACACGGTTGCGGTCATTGCTGTTTTTCGGCAATTTCAAGATTTTGTTTGATACCGTAGTGATGTTGGCAGTCATGTCCCACGTAAAGCCACCGCGATTGATGATATTGGCGCGGACTTCCGCTTCAAATCCGGAATTGCGCAAAGTTCCCAGGTTTGTCCGGATGGAAGAAAATCCCGTATACCCCGGCAAGCTCAAATTCGTCAGCAAATCTTTGGTTTTCCGGTGATAGTAATCCAATACGAAAGACAACCGGTTGTTGAATAATCCCAAGTCCAAACCAGCTTCAAAAGTCTGGGATTGCTCCCAACGCAATTTGGTATTAATCAATCCGTTATTCATGATTGCCGTACTGCCTGCATAATTAGGAAGCGGATATCTTGAATCGTTATTTATCAAATTGCCATACATACCGTACACTTCATAGTCACCCAATCCGTTGACATTACCGTTTACACCGTAACTCAGACGCGGTTTCAAATTCGACACGATTTCAGCCACTTTCGTCCCGCTCCAAAATCCCTCTTGTGTAACGTTCCATCCGGCAGATACCCCGGGGAAGAAGCCCCAGCGGTTGTCTTCCAAACGGGAAATACCATCGTAACGTCCGGTAACTGCCAATAAATATTTCATTTTGTAATTGTATTCGGCACGTCCGAATGCGGAAAGAATCCGGTGAGCGGTCTTGTTCGTATTGATTTTATCGTATGAAGAAGCTGCATTCATCGTGTGGATATCATCGGTCGGTGCTCCGTGTGCATTGGCATAGAACTGGAATAAATTATAGGTATAGTATTCACCTCCCACCATCACACTCAGATTGTGATTTTCTTTGAATGTATTTTTATAGGTCAGCGTCGCACTGGTCTGAATCTGCCGGTATTTTTTTATTTCGGCATAGGCACTACGCGACGTATTGGGGCTGCTTTGATTCTGTTGCTGGTATGCGTCCCAGGCATATTCATTCTGGTATTGCCAATTCACTAAAGAAGCGTTGGCATCCAAAACCAAATGGTCTTTTAGGATATCCAACAGGAATCCTGCATTATACGTAGATTTGGTTGTGCTGTTTTCCTGGTTGTATTTGCTTCTCCAATAGGCGGGATTACCGTCACTTGATCCGAATCCAGAAGCAGGCGAACCATCCTCAAGATAGGGATTCCACGTGGGGCGTTGAGAACGTGTACGATAAAAGAAGTTATAATTAGAAATCCAAAGACCAGGTTGTTCCGACCACATATAAGAAGCCCCTCCTTTTACTTTCAATGCGGGGTACAACTGATAGGTCCCGTTGATGTTTCCGGTAAAGCGTTTGTAGCCTGTTCCGACAATCTGCCCGTCTTCGTCATAATATCCGGAACTGATAACAAACGTGCCTTTGTCATTTCCTCCCGATACATTCAGATAATGTTCTTGGGTAATGGCGCTTTCGTTGAAAACATCATCATCGTATGCACCGCCGTGATCTTTATATAAAATCTTTCTGCCTTCATAATAAGGATCGTCCATCACTAACCAGCCTTCATTTTGCAGATGACTTGTTGATTCATCCAAATAACGGATATCCGTAAGAGAATTGCCAACTCCATATCCCAATTGAGTATCCAAAGTATAGCCGTCCGGTTTGAAATTCTTAACAGCTTCGTTGGTTCTTTTCATACCCAACCGGTTGTAATAGATATAATCGTGCGCATTCAAAAAATCGTATCCTTTTCTGGATTTATTGACGCCGACTTTGAACTTGTAATTCACACTGACCTTATCCTTTTTCCCGCCTTTGGTCTCAATCAAAATTACCCCGCCGTTGGCACGGGCTCCGTAAATAGCGGTAGACGCAGCATCTTTTAAAACCTGTATGGATTCAATATCTTCCGGGTTCACGTCTGCCATACTGTTACGGATAATCCCATCCACAATAACCAACGCATTATTACTTGTACCGCTGATGGTCGCGCCACCCCGAAGTACGATATTGGGAGTAGTACCCGGCTGTCCGGACGTATTTACAACCCGGAGCCCCGTTACTGTCCCTTGAAGAGCCTGACCGGCATTGCTGAATGCTGCCGTTTTCAATACACTGTTATCAACTTTAGAAATAGCGGTGGTCAATGTCCCTCTCTTCTGAGAGCCACCATATCCGGTAACCACCACTTCATCCAAAGTCTGGGCATCTTCTTTCAATACCACAAGCAACGGCTCTCCTGTCCATTTTATTTCTTGCGTTTGGAATCCGATAAAAGAAATAACAATCGTACTTCCCACGGAAACATTGGTGAGAGTGAAATCTCCGTCCAATCCTGTGGTTGTTCCATTGAGGGATACGGAAGAGCCGTCCGTTCCTTTCACCATAACAGATGCTCCCGGTAAAGTTTCTCCCTTGACATCTTTTACGACTCCCGTACATGTTCCTGTTTGTTGTTGCTCCAGGGCATTCGGAATATTCTTTTTCCCTGCCCAGGCTGTATTGCTTACACACAAGCCGACACAGAAAAATAGTATTCCCGCTAATTGTAAGTGTTTTGTCATAATTTAAAATGTTTAAAAATTAAGAACCTGATTGTAAAACCATAATAGTGATAGTCCTAATCTCTTAAAATCTGATTTTTTAATATATGCCTGCCAAGCAGGTATCAGACGGTTGTTCCGATTTCATTCCGTTTTTCTTCGGTTATTTTCATTTTGAAAATGTTTGGGGGATATTTATGTGCTATCTCATTCTTTTTTAAGGATATTTTTAATATTTTTTAAAAAGTAATTGGTTTTTGTTTTTGATTTTTAAAATTCATTATATATTTGCAATCGTATTCGAAAGGTGATAAAATGTGTTAAAAAGGTATTATTTTATCTAAGACTTCACCAGATAATAAACATTAATAATTAGAAATCAACATTTTACAAAACAACCACCTGCTTGGCAGGCATGTATCGGAATTTGGATTTTATTTACATCAGCTATAAAATTAATGACTATGAGAAAAAATCTATTGTTTATGGCGTTGTTCCTGATTTTGCCCGGACTGTTATGGGCGCAGGGAATAACGGTAAAAGGAACGGTTTCGGATCACTCCGGGGCTCTTCCGGGTGTGTCGATTTTAGAAAAAGGAACGACCAACGGAGTAGCGACAAACATTGACGGACAGTATGAACTGACCGTTTCAAACGGCAATGCGACTCTGATCTTTTCTTTTATGGGATACGTCACCCAGGAGATTCCATTAAACGGAAGAAAACAATTGGATGTTGTATTGAAAGAAAACACCGAAATGCTGGAAGAAGTAGTGGTATTGGCATACGGTGGTACGCAGAAGCGTTCCAAAGTAACCAACTCTATTGCCAAAGTACAGGAAGATGTGTTTAAAGGAGGTATCCTTTCCAACCCTGCACAGGCTCTGTCCGGAGCTGTTGCCGGTTTGAAAGTGACCCAATCTTCCGGTAACCCCGGAGAAACCCCGACGATTACGCTTCGTGGTGGTACCAACTTCGACGGTTCCGGTTCGCCTTTGGTAATTATCGACGGACAGGTGCGGGAAAGCATGAGCGACATCAACCCCGACGACATCGAATCCATGGAGGTCATGAAAGATGCCGGTGCGACCGCTATCTACGGTGCACGTGCCAACAACGGTGTTATCCTGATTACCACCAAACGCGGTAAAGCGGGACGCACGTCCATCAACTTCAAGGCAAAAGTGGGCTGGCGTTACATCAATGTACCTTATAAATTTTTAAATGCCCACGACTACATTTACTGGATGCGTACCGCCTACAACAATGCGACGAATTTAACCGACGCAGACGGAAATACCTATACAGGCTGGGGTAACCTGAATTCATTGAGTCAAAACACTCCTCACGGAACAGGTAACCGCTATTTCGACGCAGACGGTGTTACGCCGCTGGATGGGAACAAGAGTAACCTGGCTATTTACAGTACGATGAACTACACTCCCGATTTGGCTTTCCTTTTGGATCAGGGGTGGGAAACCATGACCGACCCTGTGTATGGTGGAGAAATCATCTTCAAGAGTTTCGACATCAGCAAGGTTAACCTGAATACACCTTCTTTCTCCCAGGATTATAACCTGAGCATGAGCGGCGGTAACGAAAAAGGAAGCTATTATGCCAGCATCGGCTACAACGATACGGACGGTAACGTACTAGGCAACTGGTACAGACGGGTGACTTTCACGTTGAATGCCGACTACAAAATCAAAGAGTGGCTGACTTCCAATTCCAGCTTCCAGTTTGCCGATGCCAAATGGAACGGTCTGCCTTCCACACAGGCAAGCGAAGCCAACTACTTCTGCCGTGTAATGAGTTTGCCCCCGACGATGCGCGGAACAAACGCAGACGGAGAGTATATTTTGGGTCCGAATTCCGGTGATGGTAACCAGAAGATCAACCTCGACAAACTGATCCGGGACAACAACACCGACAAATTTACGATTTCACAGGCTTTGACAGCCAATCTGTACAAAGGCCTGAGCCTTAAAGTTTCCGGATTGTGGTTCTTTGACGAAGAAAAGCAGGAAGCCTTTAACAAAGACTTCCAAACCGGTCCGAACAGCTACAACAGAACCCGTAGCTCTTCCGCCTACTTTAACCGCAAAATGAACCAGACTTACAATGCCGTATTAAACTACGACAATGAGTTCCTTCCGGAACATAACCTGAATGCCATGTTCGGCTTCGAATTCTATGACAAATATGAAAAAGGATTCAGTGCTTCCGGCCAGGGTGCTACCGTAGATGATTTCATGGACTTAAATCTGACCAATCCGGAGCTGACGCGTTCTATCGACTCCTGGCATTCCCGCGAACGCATCATGTCTTTCTTTGGTCGGTTGAACTACGACTACAAGACAAAATATCTGATTTCATTCGTTGCCCGCCGGGACGGTTACTCCAAATTGGCTAAAGACAACCGCTGGGGCTTTTTCCCCGGAGTATCTGCCGGATGGGTATTCGGCAAGGAAGATTTCATGCAAGGCCTGAACAATGTGATTTCCTTTGCTAAATTACGTCTGAGCTACGGTTTGAACGGTAACGTAAATAAAAACTTCGTAGGCAACTACACTGTTCAAGGGGCATACGGCAGCGGCAAATACAATAACAATACCGGTTATTTATTGTCTACACTGCCCGCACCGAATTTGAAATGGGAAAAATCCAATACTTTTGAAGTGGGTTTGGATCTGAGTTTCATTGAAAACAAGATTAACGCCAACTTCACGTATTATAACCGTCTGACCTCAGACAAATACGCCAACATCACCATCCCGACCACCTCGGGTTTCAGCAGTCTGCTGTCCAACAACGGTAAAATCCGCAACCAGGGTTTTGAAACCGAATTGGCCTTCAAGGCTATCAACAAAGGAGACTGGAAGTGGGACATCAACGTAAATGCCGCTTACAACATCAACCGAGTAGTCAAACTGCCGGACAACGGTATTTTGAGAAATGCACAGAACTATAGCCAGGCTTATAACCCCAAAACCGGTAAACTGGAAATCGTAGGCGGTTACCAGGAAGGCAGAGAACCGGGTGCCGTATACGGCCCAAAAGCGTTAGGTCTGTACCGCAGTTGGGAAGAAGTGCCTGAAAACCTGATCGACAAGACTTCCGGTAATAACGGAAGCCGCGGTAACTGGCTGTATGGTAAAACTTCCTGGCGGGAAGGACGCGCCAACGGCACATTAAAATCCGGCGGTCTTGCCATTGCTCCGGGTGATGTGAGATGGTTGGATGTAAACAACGACGGTGTAATTGACGATTATGACGTGGTGAAATTAGGACGCACAACTCCGCGTTGGACAGGAGGTATCACCACCACTCTGAGCTGGAAAGGCATCTCCCTGAACGCCCGCATGGACTATGCTTTGGGACACACGGTAGTAGACTACGGTTCACTGTGGGTAATGGCTTGTGCACAGGGTACATACAACACCCTGACCAAAACCAACAATTCGTTCTCCGCCTCCAATCCCAAAGGCAAATGGCCGACCTACATGTGGGCCGACCAATTCGGTAAACGTAACTATTGCCGTGACAACAACTCCATGTTTGTTTACAAAGGCGATTATCTGGCATTCCGCGAAGTGACGCTGTCATACAGCTTGCCGAAATACCTTTTGAACAAGTTGCACATGCAGGGTCTGGACCTGTCTGTTACCGGACAGAACTTAGGTTATCTGACCAAAGCGAAAGATGCATACAGCCCCGAAGTCGCTTCTGCAACCAGTGGTTATCCCCTGCCTAAGATTTTGGTATTGGGCTTGAATCTGACCTTTTAAAACCGACTAAAATGACATTGAATATGAAAAGAATAAAATACATATTGACCTCCTTCATTGCACTGTTGTTCCTGACAAGCTGCAACGAGTTGGATTTGACTCCGGAAGATTACTACGGAAGCGGTAACTATTGGAAGAATGCCTCGCAAGTGGAAATAGCCATGCAGGGCTTACATATCCGGGCAAGAGACTATTATTGGTCACTCTTTCAAATGGGAGAATTGAGGGGCGGTACGTTCCACGTCGGAGCTTCTATGATCGGTACCTCGCTGGATGCCCAGCAAATCGTAACCAATTCCCTTTCAGAAGATATACCGGGAATAAGCAACTGGGGTAACGGTATCTATTATGTAATATTTCCGCTCAATCAGTTTATCACAGAGGTGGAAAACGGTTGTACATTCCTGACAGAAAGCCAGCGGGATTACTACTTAGGTCAGGCTTACGGTATGCGGGCATTCTATTATTTCATGCTGTACCGCACCTACGGCGGTGTGCCCCTTATCACCAAGCCGGATGTTATCACAAGTACGTCGGCAGAACAGCTTTATGTTGCACGTTCTACTGCTGAACAGACCCTGAAATTAGTAAAAGACGACATTACAGCTTCGGAAAACTATTTCGGTACCTCTGCCAGCTCTCAAAAGGTATACTGGACGCCGAATGCCACCCAGATGCTGAAAGCCCAGGTTTACTTGTGGTCTGCCAAAGTGGCTACGGGCGACCATGCTGTCGGAGGACAAGCAGAGCTTACTATTGCAAAGAATGCTTTGCAAAATATCATGGGTCAGTACAGTCTGTTGGATGATTTCGGAAGCATTTTCGATACGAAAAACAAGAACAACGCTGAAACGATTTTCGCTTTCCGCTTTCTGGAAGGAGAAGCGACCATGGCAAATGTAGGTTATTTTGTAGCTGAAGACCGTTATTTCAACGGCTTGTTCTATACCGAAGAGGGTAAAAAGATGAACGATACCCTTGAAGTATTGAATGCCAACCCTCACCTTCTGCGTTATGTTTACAAATGGGGATTGTTTGAGTCTATGAACGAAAACGACACCCGTATTGCCGCTACGTTCCTGCCCTGTTATTCTCCGGCAGACAGCACCAATACGACTTTCAAACCTGCCGGATTGCTGTATCGCAAGACATTGGGCAGCATCAATGCAGCAAACAACCGCATCTACGATGCAGACTGGGTGGTATACCGCTATGCTGATGCATTGTTGATGATGGCTGAAATCGAAAACGGGTTAAATAACTTTGCGGGAGCTGCCGACTACATCAACCAGGTACGTGCACGTGCCTACGGTTACAACGGCGATTTGTCCGGCTTCAGCACGGCTTATCCGGCCGAAGTGTATGCTGCCGGTGATTTTGCCGACAACGAACTGGCCATCCTGCACGAACGTGACAAGGAGTTTGTATTGGAATGTTCCCGTTGGTTTGACGTAGTGCGTTTGCGCGGGAAAGACGGTAAATCCATCTGCTTCTCTGCCACTTCCGGCTATACGGATATTGACGATAATACCCAGAAACCGGTTCTGGACTACGCAACCCAATCACACATGTTGCTGTGGCCGATCAATGTCGGATTATTGAATCAGGATCCGTTGTTGACACAAACACCGGGTTATCCGACAAACTACGGAGACAGAAATAAATAACCACTACAACAAAAGTGTTTTAAATTAAGAATCCTGAAGGAACCCCCGGAAGTCCCACCGATTTCCGGGGGTTTTGTTCTATTCACATTTTATCCCTATCTTTGCCGGGAAAAATCAGAAGAAATGAAGCACAAGTCCGGATTTGTCAATATTGTAGGAAATCCCAATGTCGGAAAATCGACTTTAATGAACCGGTTAGTGGGGGAAAAAATTTCCATCATCACTTCCAAGTCTCAAACGACCCGCCACCGGATTAAGGGGATTGTCAACGAGGAAGAGTTTCAAATTGTATTTTCGGACACCCCCGGTGTGGTCAAACCGAGTTACAAAATGCAGGAATGCATGCTGGAATTTTCCAAATCGGCGCTGACCGATGCAGACATCATTCTCTATGTCACGGACGTCGTGGAAGACATCCGCAAAAATGAAGACTTCATTGAAAAGGTAAACCAAAACGAGGCTCCGGTCTTATTGGTGCTCAACAAAATTGACCTGACCAACCAGGAAAAACTGGAGGAGCTGTACGACAAATGGAAACAGCTTATTCCCCGTGCCGAAATTTTTCCCATATCGGCGACGGAAAACTTCAATGTCGACAATCTTTACAAACGGATTATAGCACTTTTACCGGAAGGTGAGCCTTTTTTTCCGAAGGACGAACTGACCGACCTGCCCGCCCGTTTTTTCGTTACGGAAATCATCCGGGAAAAAATTCTGCTGAATTACGAAAAAGAGGTACCCTATTCCGTCGAGGTTGAAGTGGAAGAGTTTAAAGAGGATCCGAAACGGATTAACATAATGGCCGTCATATACGTGGAGCGCGATTCACAAAAAGGCATTATCATCGGCAAACAGGGCGAAGCACTGAAAAAGGTAGGTACGGAAGCACGCCTGGACATAGAAGCCTTTTTCGGGAAAAAAGTTTTTCTGAACCTCTATGTCAAAGTTCAGAAAGACTGGCGCAGCAAAGAGCGGGACTTGAAAAACTTCGGATACGTGCAATAAAGAAACAGGGACAAGCCGCCCGCACAGCGTCTGTCTCCGCCGGAGTCATTAATGTATGTGTGTAAATCAATAAGAACATGAGTAATATCGTAGCAATTGTAGGGAGACCCAATGTCGGAAAGTCCACTTTGTTCAACCGTTTGATAGGCAGCCGCAAAGCGATTGTCAATGAGGAAAGCGGAGTAACAAGAGACCGGAATTATGGCAAATCGGAATGGTGCGGAAAAGAGTTTTCGGTCATTGATACCGGTGGCTATGTATCCAACAGTGACGACATTTTTGAAGAAGAAATCAACAAGCAGGTATTACTCGCCCTCGACGAAGCCGATGTGATCCTTTTCATGGTAGACACGGAAATCGGTCTGACGGGCTTGGATGAGAATTTTGCGAAACTGCTGCGCAACATACAGAAACCGGTGTACCTGGTAGCCAATAAAGTGGACACCGGCGAGCGCATATACGATGCCAGCGAATTTTACCGTTTGGGCATCAACAGTGAACTTTATTGTATTTCTTCGGCTAACGGATTCGGAACGGGCGAACTGCTTGACGCCATCTGTTCGCATTTCACGGAAGAGAAGGCAGAAGACACAAACCATCTGCCCCACATTGCTATTGTCGGGCGTCCGAATGTAGGCAAATCTTCAACTATCAATGCACTTATCGGTGAAGAACGCAACATTGTGACGGAGATTGCCGGTACAACCCGCGACTCGCTCTACACCCGTTATAACCGTTTCGGGCACGATTTCATTTTGGTGGATACCGCCGGGATGCGTAAAAAAGCCAAAGTAAACGAAGATGTGGAATTTTATTCGGTGATGCGTTCCATCCGGGCGATAGAAGAGTCAGACGTCTGTATGTTGCTCATAGACGCCACCCGGGGCATGGAAGCCCAGGATCTGAATGTGTTCCACCTGATTGAACGCAACCGGAAAGGTGCTGTGATTTTGGTCAACAAATGGGATCTGATAGAAAAAGACCACAAAACAACGGCTGCTTTTGAAAAAGAGCTGAGGGAAAAAATTGCTCCTTTCCGGGATGTCGATATTATCTTTACCTCTGCGCTGACCAAGCAGCGTTTGCTCAAAGCTCTGGAAGCCGCTATAAAAGTATATGAAAACCGGACACAAAAGCTGAAGACCTCCGAACTCAACCGGGTAATGCTCGAGGCGATAGAATCTTATCCACCTCCCATGACGAAAGGCAAATCCGTAAAAATCAAATACGTTACCCAGTTGCCGACACACGCCCCCTCGTTTGCGTTCTATTGTAATCTGCCCCAGTATGTAAAAGAGACTTACAAACGTTACCTGGAAAACAAGATCCGGGAAAACTGGGATTTTACCGGCGTTCCCATTCAACTTTTTATGAGAAAGAAATAACCGGCAGGAAGATTTAACGGAGTTCAAAAATTACAGTTTTTAACCGATATTTTTTATTTTTTCATTACTTTTGTAGGTGTTTGAGAGGCAGGCATGGCAAAAAACAACAAAATAGGACACGACGGAGTTGTCAGAAAAGTCACTGGAACCGGGATTGAGGTAGTGATAGAAAGTCAGTCGGCCTGTACGGGGTGCCATGCAAAAAGTGCGTGTGGCATGGCTGATGTGAAGCAGAAAATCATTACGGCGGAAGTGCCTCTTTTTCCGGTAGCTCCGGGGGAGAAGGTAACGGTGTATGCCCGTCTGAACCAGGCGGTTTTTTCTGTTCTTTTAGCTTACGTCATACCGGTATTAATTATTATAGCTTTTATCTGCCTGCTTTTGCATTTGGGTGCGGGAGAAACCTCCGCGGCCTTAGGTGCATTGGGTGCACTTGTTGTTTATTTCATACTCCTTTATCTGAACCGCAAGCGGATAGGCAGAAGGATCAGATTTACGGTCGAAAAAAGAGCTTAAGATACATAATTTCTAAAACATGAATACGATTGTTATTACTATCATTTCTTTGTGTGCAATTGGTGTTGCTTCGGCAATAATACTCTATTTTGTTGCACAAAAATTCAAAGTGGAGGAAGATCCGCGCATTGATACGGTAGAAGGTCTCCTTCCGGGAGCCAACTGCGGAGGATGCGGGTATCCGGGATGCAGGGGATTGGCAGAAGCTGCCGTAAAATCAGAAAACATGGAAGGCATTTTTTGTCCTGTGGGAGGAAGTGAGGTGATGAATAAAGTGGCGGTTGCTTTGGGGCGTGAAGTGGCAGTGCAGGCACCCCGAATCGCGGTGGTAAGATGTAACGGAAGTTGCGCCAACCGTCCCCGCACCAGCACTTACGACGGCGCCCGTTCCTGTGCGGTGGAACACTCTTTGTATATCGGAGATACCGCTTGTGCATTCGGTTGTTTGGGTTGCGGCGATTGCGTGGCAGCCTGTCCGTTTGACGCCATTCACATGAACAGGGAAAGCGGATTGCCAGAGGTGGACGAAAGCAAATGTGTCGCTTGCGGCGCTTGTGTAAAAGCCTGTCCCCGCAACATCATTGAATTGCGTAACAAAGGTCCCAAAGACCGCCGGGTATTCGTTTCCTGTGTGAACAAAGACAAAGGGGCCGTAGCGCGTAAAGCCTGTTCAGCCGCCTGTATCGGTTGTATGAAATGTGCGAAAGAGTGTCCATTTGAAGCTATCACCGTAGAAAACAATCTGGCCTATATCGATTATACCAAATGCCGTCTGTGCCGGAAATGTGTGGCGGTTTGCCCTACAGGTGCCATCCATGAAGTGAATTTTCCGGAAAGAAAAACAGCTCCCGCACCCGAAACCCAAGCGGCAAAAGCACAGGAAGCCCATACTGCTCCTAAAACTCCTGCTGCTCCGGTCAACGAGGAGGCCCAGGAGACACCGGAAGTAAAAAAGGCGGCAGAAACACCTGCTCTCTCCGTAGAGAAGGAAACGACAGCGGAAGCAACAGAAAAAACTCCTGCACCGAAACCGGAGAACACTTCAACGGAAAAGGGAGGAGTTGAATCCAACATTTGAAAAAGGTATCAGAAAATTATAGTAAATTTTAAATTTATACATTGTGTTAAAGACATTTAAAATCGGAGGCGTACATCCGCCCGAGAATAAATTATCCTCAGGCGAGAAGATTCAGATTCTACCTGTCCCCGAACAGGTTATCATTCCGCTGGGACAACACATCGGAGCTCCTGCCACACCGGTAGTACAAAAAGGTGACAGCGTAAAGGCAGGGCAATTGATTGCCACCGCAACAGGTTTCGTTTCGGCGAACATTCACAGTTCGGTTTCCGGGACGGTGGTTGCCGTGGATAATGTCACGGATGCAGCAGGGTTGTCCAAGCCCGCCATCACGATAAAAGTAGAAGGCGACGAATGGGAAGAGGGCATTGACCGTTCTGTCAAACCGGACCACAACATCACGCTTTCGCGGGAAGAGATTGTAAAAGCCATCAGTGCCGCAGGTATCGTGGGCATGGGCGGTGCTACTTTCCCGACCCAGGTAAAACTTTCCCCTCCTCCCGGTTCCAAAGCGGAGATTTTAATCATCAACGGGGTGGAATGTGAACCTTATTTAACCGCCGACCACCGGATTATGCTTGAAAAAGCGGAAGAGATTGTTGTCGGTGTTCAGATTCTGATGAAAGCCATTGATGTAAAACGGGCGGTCATCGGCATTGAAAACAACAAACGGGATGCCATCGAAAAATTGAAAAATCTGACAGCCAAAACTCTGGGCGTAGAAGTTTGTCCGTTGAAAGTGAGATATCCCCAAGGAGGTGAAAAACAGCTTATCAAAGCTACCACAGGCCGGTCGGTACCTTCGGGGGCTCTTCCGATTGCTGTCGGGGCAGTGGTGCAAAATGCCGGAACTGCTCTGGCCGTGTATGAAGCTGTCATGAAACACAAGCCGTTGATTGAGCGCGTAGTTACCATCACCGGGAAATCGGTCAAGAAGCCCGGCAATTACCTTTGCCGTATCGGAACGCCCATTTCGAAGCTGATAGAAGCAGCCGGAGGTCTTCCCGGTGATACTGCAAAAATCATAGGCGGCGGTCCTATGATGGGACGGGCTATGGTAAACCCGGATTCCCCCATCCTGAAAGGTACGAGCGGCGTTTTAATCCTTAACGAAAAGGAAGGCACCCGCAAACCGAGCCGCAATTGTATCCGTTGTTCCAAATGCGTTTCTGCCTGTCCTATGGGACTGGAGCCCTATTTGCTCATGACACTGGCAGGTCATAATATGCTGGAGGAGATGGAAACGGAAAAAATCATGGATTGCATTGAATGCGGTTCCTGTAGCTTTACCTGTCCGGCCAACCGTCCGCTTTTGGACTACATCCGCTTAGGCAAAGCGCGTACCGGAGCTATGATCCGGAACAGGAAGAAATAAATCAGGAACTCATTCCAAATTTTCAAATTAAACAGTATGAATAAATTATTGATATCCCCCT
>ERZ778496.1225-NODE-1225-length-19344-cov-13.126860_pt1 | contig 19344 bp, 19 predicted proteins | sample MGYA00433099_ERZ778496 | MGnify/ENA primary metagenome ERZ778496 (study PRJEB29527, sample SAMN07138962) | mouse gut metagenome | material: feces | host: mouse | place: China:Nanjing | collected 2016-01-25 ... | reverse complement strand
ACAGACCTTGGAGAGGGTCTATAAACACTACTACTATATAATACGAGGAGAAAAGCAATAGTTCAATATTTGGAAAGAAGCAGGAATGTGGTGCGGAAACAGGCAATTGTATAATTCCAATAGAAAAGAGGTATTATGGATTATTTTAATTTTAAAGAAGAATTTATCTATCAGTTGATTGATTTGATGGAGCAGAGCAGGACATCGGGGGCACTAAATCTGGTGATGGACGGTTTGCCGGGGGAGTCTGTCACCCTGGATTTTCAGAGGGAAGGTGCATACTGTCCTTTGATCAGCATGGAGGAGCTGTATTTGAGAAACCAGTATGAAATGCTTACGGCAAGAATACTGGCATTGGAGACATTGCAGGAATTCCAGGAGGCGGAGTCTGGGAGAATCAGACTGAAAATGGACATTATCAAGCGTCCGCTTTTTGTTAAATTTTGTGCAGTGGCAAATAAGTATGAAAGAAAGCTGGATGACCTAATGGAATGTGTAGCAGATATTTCTTTTGCACAATATGATGTAAAAATACAAGCAGTCACGGCAGCGATACAGGAGGCTTTGGGAACGGATGATACGCTGGGAAGGAGAAAGATTCCGAATGAGCGGGCGAGTGCCTGGATTTTGACTGGTCCGGGAGGTGCTGCCGGTATGCTTTATAAAAACACGCTGGATGAATTTGCAGAGGGGGTAAATACAGATTTGTATCTTCTGCCAATTACAACGGACCAGACGCGCATTTATGCAGCAGACCAATATACACTTGCTGACATTAAAATGAGTCTTGAAAGACAGAGGAATTTCAGTGATTTTAAAAATCATGCTTTGTCAGGGACTATCCTGCATTATAAGCTAAAAAGTAAGTCTTTAGTGGTCAACCCACCATTACGGAAATGCAGTGTGGTAAAAGGGTTTTAAAATCTGTCAGGAATAATACTTGTAAACGGCAGAGAGGAGAGCAAAGATGCAAGATTATGATGAAGAACATGCATATGATGAAGTCCGGGAAGATTTTATAGAAGAATTTCAGGAGCAGCTAAAACAGAGGGGAAAAGGGGAAGAAATGGAATTGATAGCAGAAGGAACCCCCTTTGAATCCATTATGATAAAAGGTGACGGCGTGTCAATATACCCCAGCACGTCAATGGAATTAGTATATATCAACTGTTATACGACTGCCACTTACGAGATTGATGAGGCAGTCCAATATCTTCTGAACTTGTATGATATATCAGAGCGGATTGCCTGCGAACAGTTGGAGCAGATTGATAATGTCATTATCTACCCAATGAATTTGTCTAAGTATTGGGAGAAGCTGGAGGAGAATCACATTGCGTATATGCCCTATAGGGATATGGCAGTCACCTTTCAGTTTATCTATGAGATGGAAGATAGGTCCTATTGCAAAGATGTTACGGAAGACCATTTGAAACAGTGGGGAATAAATGTTGTAGAACTATTTGAAAAGGTCAGATATAAAGCGCCAGAGGAAATTGGTACAGAAATTATAAATCTGTATGATGATGTAAAGGAATCATTAGAAAATGACCCATCCATCATATTAAGACCAGCAGAAGATATACAGGAGAAGGCACGACAGGTTTATCGCGTCTATGGGCAGAATGGATTTGGCGCTGTTTTCTATCCAAAAGTAATGGAGGAGGTTCGTAAAAAGCTGGGGGACGATATGGTGATTATCCCGGACGATGGCTTTGCTGCCTATATACAGACATCTGATGTGAAGGATATATCAGAAATGGAGAAGGAACTGCAATTCGAGAATGAGGTGAAGGAGGCAATCGGAGAGGGGCGTCATGCCCTCTCTGGACATATTTTTAAGTATGATACAGTGAAAAAAATTCTGCTTCCTGCAATCAAACCCAAAATAGAAAAGCACAAAATAAGATAGGCAGGTGTTGTTGATGGAACTAACAAAATATGACCGTTTTAAAAAGGAGTGTTTACTGGAACTATCAATCTTTTTAAGACAGCGTGGATATAGTGGAGTTCGGCCATCTGTCATAGGAGAAGGGTTATCGTTTGAAAAAGTCACTCTGGATTTAGGTGATCGAATGTGCCATTGTGTCGATATGGAGGAAATCTATTCGGAACAAAGCAGGAGTCGCTGTCCTACGGCAGAAATTGCAAGACAGGTTTTCGAGTGTTTTCTGTCTTTTGGGATTGTGGAGAGAAAACAGGTAGAATGTGTAGAAAATGTACTTGTATGTGCAGTAAATCTTAAGAAAAGTAAGGAAACACTGAAAAAATCCAGGATACCATTCCTTGTCATAGATGATATGGCAATTTATTTTCGGTTTAACTATGAAATGCGTTATGGTGGCACGATGGAAAGCATTGTATGTGAGGAACATCTTCAGAAATGGAATTATTCTGTAGAAGAATTTTTTGATTTAGTAAAACAAAGCGATTCACAGGAAATTGGCGCTTGCGCCTTTAACTGGGTGGAATTACCACAAAAGTTTGGGCACGTCCCAGTGATAGCGAAGTTAGAAGACCTCTGTAACGAGCCATATGATCTTTATGGGTTGAACGGAGCAGGGGTAATATTTTACCCGAGAGTTCTGCGGCAATTTGAAGAGGCTTTTAATGATCAGGTTATAATCGTGCCATTTTCAGAGCAGAAAGTAGCCCTGGTTCCGGCAGGGCGGTTACAGGAAACATGGGTACAGACAAAAATCCGGGGGGATATTGAGCACACGGAGACACGTTTATCATTGTCAGACCATGTTTATACATATGATAATGGCAAACTATGCAGGTTTAAGGATAATATAAAAGAGATGCTGTCTATAGAACAGGAAACCCACGAGCCTGTGAATCATAAAAAAGAAGTGGCCAGTAAGAGGCATGGCAGGTAAGGTCATAACCATAAGGAGGCAGACGGATGGATTACGAAGAATTTATCAAATATTTTACTCATGAAATCAGCTATAATCTGAAATTACTGGGGGTTACATGGAGGGCCAGTCTATTTATCGGGGAAGAACCGGAGGGCGCTATGGCGGTTATCCGTGGCGGCGGTCATGTTGACTTGCCACCTATTTCCATTTATGAGTATTATCAGAGGTTTTTACAAGGTACACCGTGGGGCGTTGCCGCACGTGAGGCAACACAAGAATTTTTTGACGATAGAATGACTAGATGCGCACTGGAGGATATGCGGGTTTTTAGTCCAGACATGGTGATTCCCACCTTTGCGAATATAAAAGAAAATGCGGATTGGTTGGAGCAGATTCCTCATTTAATGTTTGAAGACCTTGCAATCGTCCTACAGGTTGTATATCAATCGCTTGGAGGAATCAACCTAAACCTAATCGTTACGGATGACATATTAGAGGAGTGGGAGCTGAGTTTTGGTGAACTCTATCAGAAATCATTGGATAACCCCAGAAATATTGAATCTGTCCAGATGGTTGAACTATATAAATTGTTAGATGAAACGGCGATTTATGAAGGAGAAGAAAAGAATTTACCACCCTTTTATGTAGTGACAAATACGGGGCAGCATTTGGGGGCAGCCTCCATTCTATATAAAGAAAGAATGCGCGAAATGGTAGACACACTTGGAAATGATATCTTGCTGGTCCCAATAAGTATTGACCAATTTCTTGCAATGCCGCTTTTAGATAGCGGCGGTGTCCGGTACATAGCGAATGCGCTGCATGACAGCAATGGGATGGTTGCAAAAAGTGATGTGTCGCTGTCCGAAAATTTATATCATTATAACTGCAGGACAGAACAGTTTCGCATGATTTCCGAAGTACCAAAAGAAACAAAAAAGCGTGGAAGATAGGAGAGTAGTTTGGCAAAGAGCAGATATGCAGTAATTTTAGAACAGAAGATGGAATTTTATAAATCCTTCACCCATGAAATAAACGTCATTTTGAAAAAACTGGGATTAGAGTGGGAGGCAGTTTTGCCGCCCCATATATCAGATGGCTGTACGTTGATGGTGAAGGGGTGTCCGCAAATATCAGACTCCATGATATTTCCTTTTGTGGCATTCAACCGGCATACAGAATTGGAGGAACCCATGTGGAAGGTGGCTAGTGATTCAGTTGGGCATTTTCTGCGGGACGAAAGGAACACTGAGATAGCATTTCGGGATATGGGGATCATATCACCCAATATGGTGGTCCCGACATTAGTGAATGCGAAAAGGAATCAAAAGTTATTAGAGGAGATGCCACATGAGTTATATGGGGACAGTGATCTTGCAATCGTATTAAGGATTATTTACCACTCAACGGATAGTTTACTTGAGGATCTACATCTTAACCTGAAAGTGACGGCGGACCTGTTGAATGAGTTTGACATGGATTTTCATATGTTGTATCAATGGTCGCTACAAAACCCGGAAAACCAAAGAGCTATTCGCATAGAACCGTTTGGGACAGAACCAGATAAGAGAAATATTTTAATTATGACAACAGATGGTTTTTATTGGGGCGCGTCTGCTATGCTGTACAAAGACAAAATACGTGAATTGGCGGATAAGCTGGGAGGAAATCTGATACTGTTTCCTACAAGTATTAATCAATGTGTGGTGTTATCAAAAGAAAATAGGGAAGGAAAAAAATGGATTCAGGAAACCCTCTATAATGCAAAGCAAAACGGTTATCAGCAGAGAGATAAGGATTTATCTGATTTCATTTATGCTTATAGCCGGAAAACGGATGAAGTCCACAAGACAAGCCAGCGGGTGCGGCAGAAACCACAAATGAATAAAAAACAGGGCAGGTAACTTTTCAGAGCGATTCGGAAAGTACCTGTTTTTTTATTAAATTTAAAGGAGAATAAGAATATGAATCTTAAATTATATAAACAATTTTGTAGTGCTTATCAGCAATGCGTTCAGGCTGCTTTGGAAGATTCCCATATCATGGGGAATGTGAGGATTGTGGCAAAAGGGCTTCCAACCGAGGGGATTACAATGTCATTTGAACAAAAAGGAAGATATTGCCCTGTCATTTTCATGAGGGAGGCATTTCTTAGAGCAGAGATGCTAAACTTCTGGGAAGAGGAATTGGCGGACAGGGCAATTGAAGTTTTTTCCGCCGCACAGACGGAAAATTTGCAGATAGCAGTAAATCAGTTGGAACAACCAGAAAATGTGGGGATATACGCTGCAAACCATAGGCTCGACTTAGATGCACTGAAAAATAATGATATGCCTTATCTCGTCATGGGAGATGTAGCGTTTTACTATATGTTTTACGCTCCGCTGGGAGATGGCCGTTATTATCAAACCGAGGTAACAAACAGTCATTTAAAAAAATGGAATATGAGAAAGGGAGAGCTTCACAATTTTGTGCGGGAACATTCCCTTGTTTCCATGGAGAGCAGGATTTATCCTCTGCATGATAAGATTGCAAACATGATAGAAGGAATCCCTGATATCCTGAATGATGGGGAGGCAGAGGATACCCTTGGATATGTTGTTACCGGACCAGGAGGGGCTGCAACCGTATTATATTGGGATGTCCTTGGAGAACTGCGGCAACTTATGTCCGACAGTTTTTATATCCTTCCATATACCGAAAGAGAAGCCTACGTCCTGCCTGATACGATGGGAGCACTGACACCGGGATTCTCCATTGAAGAAATCCACAAAAACGGGAATCATCAGGTACGTCGCAGCCTGTCCGGTTATGCAGTTTCAAGTCATGGTTTTCATTATTCTTCATCAGAGCATAAACTGCGGACAATACATGAATGGGAAAGAACACAAGTGAAATGACATATGAAGCGTACAAAGCAGATTTTCTTTCTGAACTAAGTAGGCAGGTAGATGAGAACCGGGAAAAAATAATTGTGGTAGGCGATGGAACTCCCCATGAGGAAGTTGCGATTGAAATTGTGAATCCGTCTTTGTGCAGTCAGGCATTCTCACTATGGTATTTATATGAGGACCAGAATGGAGATAAACTGCCAGACCAGGTGAGAAGCCTACGAAGTTTCTGTTTTTTACCCCTTGATTATGAAAAAATTATGGTATTACCCAAAGCGGATATCAAATTGCAGGATATACAGGAACTGATGAAAGAAAAAATAAAAAGGGATAAAGAGCAGGGGCAGGATAGACTTTATCAGACAAAGTATATCAGTTCAACACCTTGGATTTAATGCCGCAACCGGTTTTGACCCAGACAGGGAAGAAAACGAAGCATATCTTACGATAGGCATTGGAAGGGATAAATTTACGAAAGGGGGTGGTCAAGCCCAATCCAATAAAGAGTTCAAGACATGAAAATTTAATTTGTAACAGTAGCTATTAACTTGTTCGGTAACTAATTACATTCAAACAATTGAAAGGAGGTAAGAGGTAATCCCGGGTAATATGTGTAGCTACACCCTCTAAGAAGGGATTTGGATTATAAATTAATAAATTTTTGTGAGTTTGATAAATATGCGGTAAAAAGTTATTGCGCTATCCATGGGGTTGACGAGAGCGCCAACCTCGGAGATATTACAAAAGTCGATGAAACAAAGCTACCTTATTTCAGTTTTATCTGCGGTGGAAGCCCGTGTCAGGATTTCAGCCTGAGCGGAAAAATGGCCGGTTCCGTCTGGAAGTGCAGGGATTGTGGGCATGAGGTGAATCCATTGCAGGTACATTGGAGCAAACGAGATTTTTGTGAAAAATGCGGCTCGAAGAACCTGGATAAAACAAGGTCCTCACTTTTGGTGGAGTGGCTTAGAGTGATTCGGAGTGTGAAGCCCCAATTTGGAATCTATGAAAATGTGAAAAATATTGTTCAGGCAAGGTTCCTTAATAGTACCTTTCGTTTATTTGAGCAGGAATTACAAGAATATGGCTATAACACCTACTGGATGGTTTTGAATGCCAGACATTACGGAATACCGCAAAATCGAGAGCGAGTTTATCTCATCCTGATCAAAAAGGAATACGATAATGGAAAATTTGTATTTCCGGGACCAGTGGAAGGCGAAAGGCGATTGATGGATATCCTTGAAAATGAGGTGGAGGAAAAGTATTATCTGTCAGATGATAAGGTGAAGAATCTGATTACAGATTTAGATAAACGGAAAGCACTGTTATATATGCCAGGAGAAGAGGAACTAAAACAGTGGGAATCTAAATTGCATAAGGTTGGGCAGATACAGGCACATTTGGGTGATCCGCAGACAGGCAGAGTATATTCTGCAGTTGGTTCTAATCCTACATTGACGGCAAGCGGTTCCAGCAGAAGTAATATTGCAGTAGTCGGAAGTATTGGAAATTCCCAACAGAGTGTTATATTATCAGGGATGGGGGTTGCAAATACCCAACTTGCAAGCCATGACCAGACAAAGGTTTTGGAAGTGGGCGCAATCCGCGGACGTTATAATGATACAGGAAAGGTCGAACAAAGGCTAGAGCTGAGTGGGTCATCAAAGGTCAGTTATGCTGTTACCACGGTACAGAAAGATAATATTATTTTGGTACGACAGGATACAGAGAAAGGTTATGAGGAATGTATAAAAAGTGGAATCGCAAATCTTTCGTATCCGAACGCCAGCGGAAAGCGAGGAAGGGTGCAGGGGAATGGGACCATTTGTCCTACAATTACAGCACAGGGAAGTTCGATATGCTGTTTGGAGTCAATCCTCCGTATCAGACGGCTGACACCTTTGGAATGCTTCCGTTTGATGGGATTCGATGACGAAGATTATCAGAAGGTGCAGGAGGCCGGAATCAGTAATAGCCAGGCGTATAAGCAGGCAGGAAATTCAATCGTTGTAAATGTCTTAACCAGTATCTTTGAAGAATTGTACCGGGCTATGCCATACCTCTTTGAAGATTTGAGTATTGGAAGCTTCTTTTCTGGCATTGGAGCTTTCGAGAAAGCGTTGGAAAGATTTTATGACAATCACCAGTGACAGAGTTACAGAATCTTAATTTAATATAGAACAGAAATCCAGATTGGATTGGGAAAACAGTGGAAAGAACAGTATATTAGGCAATTATGCTATCAGGAACAGGAATCTGGCATCATGTGTGGAGTAAAAATTCTGCTATCAGTTATCCATGACTGATAGCAGGAACCTCAAAACATTGATATCTAAATGGCTTTGGTGATATCATATTTTATATAGCCTGCTATCAGATAATTGAAGCTGATAGCAGGCTAATATGTGAGTTGTGAAGAAACTGCTGTCAGTTTCCTTTTTCTGATATCAGATTTCAGCTCATTTTGAGCGGAAATGATAGCAGAAATGTGTGGGTGATATCAGCATTATGAGGCTGATACAGGGGTATTAGGGGGATTCCCCCCTAACAAGTGGATTTTGTACGGCAAAATCCGTATCTTGCAGAGGACTGGCAGAGCCAGTCCGGACAGCCCACTTTATTTTCAGGTAAAAAAGAGCAAAGAAAAAGGAAGGAGTTGAGTTTAGAATAGACCCTATTATAAAAGAGCAGATATTAGCGGTCAGGGACACCTGTGAAACTAATATGTTTGATGTGATCCAGGTTACGAGAATTGCACTCAAGATGGGATATTATGAACTCGCAAATTATCTGGAGGATAACAAAAGCGAATATACACATTTTATTATATGGGGAGATCAGAACAAAACAGGTGAAAATAAAGACGACCGAGAGGGGATTCAATTTGCAAAAGGAGAAGATTTTGTGCAATGGCTAGACCATGCAGACCTACCGTTTAAGATATCAGAGAAAGAAGCGGGTATTGTGCTTGGATATCTGGAGGGCAGCGGGTACAGCCTGAAAGCAATCGGAAAGCAGTTATACCTTTGTGATGATGTGAACCAGGAAAAAGAGATTACAGATTTTGGCGAGGTTATTGACAAAGCAAGCGATATGAACTATGAATTATTGCAGGAAGCAAAAGAAAAAATTGCTAATACAGAAATACATGAGGATACCCGGAAGGAAGAGAAGCGACTTTCTGGTCTTTCTGCGGATGAAAAAATATTGGATCAGGTTATTATGCGGCTGAGAGTTAACCGGCCTTTAGTGGTTCAGAACAAAGGGGCTAGATAGAGAAAAGATAATACAAAAATCTTAAATTATGGAGGTGTAAATATTGAAGTATGAACCGGAAGAGTTTGAACTTCTGAAGGAGCATGTGGAAGAATTTATGAAGAGAGGACCGCTGGGAGACCTTTTTAATCCTTTTTTCTATAGACCATATCCGTATAACCAAAATGGAAATGAGCTGGACACATTGAGATTTGCTGATGTCAGAAAAATACTGATTGACTTTTTATATAAGTGCTCCCGTGCTAAAAGTATAGAAGTGACGAGGCAGACTGAAAATTTGATTGGGGAAATATGGGAATACGGACTTCCTGAAAAATGCCGGGAACTTGATTTTATGAAGAACTTATCCTGGAGTATCTGTGATATGGCAAGATCAGTTGATTACTGGGAATGGGAAGCTATGCGCTTACCGGGAGAATCCGAGACTGACGTTGCAAGACGAACTTATCAGGAGATAAAAAATCCAATAAAACGATATGAAATCATGGAGCGGTGGTACAATTATCTGGAACATATGCAGCTCAAATATGATTTTCAAGTGAAAATATCAGAAATTCTAGTGAAATTAAGTAAAGCGATACCAGATTTTGAGGCACCTGAAATGGAGGGAATAAAAGAACTTGTGGAAAATAAGCATTTTCTGGATTCTGAAAAGTATCAGGATGCTATAATCTATTATGTATTAAAAAAAGAGCAGGACGGCAAAACCAAATATAAAGGATTTGCCGAATATGAGCAGGAAATGGCAATCTATTTTTCTATTTCTGAGAAAGAAGTTACTGAAATTTATATAGGTGATACATCTGTTCATGAGGATTTGTTTAAACCGTTGGAAGAAGGCTATGAAATAGCGGTGATTACGATGGACGGCCATTTTAATGTCTGGGACGAACTTGACAGGGAGGACCTCGACACGCCGCCCCATAGAGAAGGGTTTGAAGATTACCTTATTTACTGTAAAGAAAGAAATATTACTGCAGCCGCAATCACAGCGGCTACAGGGTGGCGGGTACAGGATTTATTCCAATTGATGGAACAGCAGAAAGAGGATAACTTAAATAAAAGTAATCAGACGGATAGACGCGTGGGCCGTTAGACGGGGAAAAGGTAGGACTGAATATGAAAAAACAGACAGAAAAGGAAAAATTAATCAATGATTGTAACATGTACCTACAGCAACACCACTATAAAGAATTTGTTTTGCTGTACGTATTAAGTAGAGACAACCTGAATGATTCGCCGTACCAGTATTCAGCAGTAGCAAGCACAGATGAAAATGTATTATTCTTTGATGTGTATGCAAAAGAGTCCCAGCCTGATATTTACCGGGTTGAAATGTGTAGCGCGGATGACGACCTGTTTTTTGAATTAAGTTCCAATAATTGCACTATAGCAGCTATGATGATGGAGGGACATTTCAGCGTATGGGAACAGTTGGCAGACATTCCGAGGGAAGAAATTACATATTTAAGCGGTCTGGAAACCTACCTGGAATATTGCAGGGATAACCAAATCACAAGGAATTCAATCAAAGAAGCCCTTCATTTGGATGTACCAGATATATTTGAACTATTAGAAGGGGAAAAGAATCTTTTACTGCATAATATAGAAGCGGAACAACTACAACTCCAGAAGGTGGTCGATACAATTTTGAATGGGACTGATGAAAGCGACCTGATATTAGCCCAGGATATGCTAAATGGGATATGGGATATTGATAATGAGGAACCCATCCTGATGCGGACGGAACTGCAACAGGCCGCTTGTGACATCTGTATTCTGTACCGGGATTATGCACCAGAATTTTGGCATGAATTAAGGCAGTCTGGAGATACCGAGGAGGATTTGGTGAAGGCAGTATATAGCAGGCTAAAATCAGCCGAGGGGAGGGAATTAGAAGCGTCCTTTTTACAGAAGATCTGTGAAAAGGAGATTCCGAAAGCAGATGAGAAAAAATTAGCCGACCTTCTGGCCATATTGAGAAGGTTTGAGAAAAAGCAGTTACCTTCTGAGCCGATCCGGTAGTTGGTTTTAATGAAAGGGAGTTTTGCATGGAGATAATCAATACAACTGAAAAGCTGATAAGTCAGAATGAAATACTGGCAAAAAAATATCCGTTGACGTGATTGGTTTTGGAAAGAAGGGGATGATTTGGGACGAATTGACACACCGGACGAACTGCGGAAATATCTTGATGAATTTGATATACTATTTCCGCTGACAGATAAAGAAGCTGAAAAGGTGATGGAATATATCAAAAATAGCGGGTATGCCCTGGAATCGGACGGTCAGGGGCAACTCTACAGGACAGACTTGGAAAACAGTGAGTGTCTGGAGACTGATATTGACCATGTGATAGACGATGCCTGTGAATTAAATTATGAAAAGATATCTGATATCAGGGATTATCTTGTTTTTTGCGGCGGAAAGGAACGGGATTACCTGTATCACTCCCTGCAGAAGCTGTTATCTGATGAGAATATATTAAACACTGCTTTCAGTAGGACATATTTTCAAAAAGAGCTACAGGAGAGGTTGCATGGCGTACTGCCTTCTATTGAGATAACGGCGGGCCGGCGGGCAATAAGATAAATAGTAAGAGAATATCTGGAAGGAACATTGCTGATTGCTGTGTATCCTTCCTTTTTTGCTGAGAAGGAGTGTGAATAGGCTGTGGGAGAAGCAAAAAATAAGAATTGCCGTAAGGAAATACGGCTAACCACGGAAGAGCTGGAGGAGTTAAGGAGGAGAGCAGAAGAAAGCGGATTAAAAGAATCCCAATATATGAGAATGCTGATAACCAACCGCCCCAGGGACTATCCGGAACTTCTGGAGGCGCTGCAAAGCCTTACAAATGAAGTGAACCATATTGGTATAAATATCAATCAGATCACCAAAAACAACAACAGCAGTCTGTATCATGAATCAGATAAAAAACGGCTGTATGTCTATATGAAACAGATTAAAGAAGCCGTAAAGCAGGTAGTCAATCTGTTGGAATCAAAAGGTACTTAAATATGGCTATCAGCAAAATACTGCACATGGGGTGTGCAAAATCAGGATTTAAGGCGAAGCATCTTGCAAACGCAATCTCTTATATTACGAAGGATTTTAAGACTGAAAACGGGGTGTATGTTTCAGGATATAATTGTCTGCCTGAGACAGCGTTACAACAGATGCTGAATACAAAACGCCGTTACAACAAGATGGGCGGCCGCCAGGGATACCATATCATCATTTCGTTTGAAGAGGCGGCAGATACTGTTAATAAAGATATCGCTATGGAAATCATAGGTAAGTTTGTGAAAGAATACCTGGGTAAAGAGTTTGAGGCTGTTTATGCGCTGCATGATGATACCGACCACATCCACGGGCATATTGTGTTTAACAGTGTCCGTTGTGTTGAGCAAGGGTTGAAGTACGATTACAGGAATGGCGACTGGGATAATATCATACAGCCTCTTGTCAATAAGATCTGTGAAGAGTATCATATGGCTACTCTCGATCTGGATAAGGTTCGCCAGAACAGGAAACATAAAAGAGATAGGACTTGGGACCAGAGCAAGGACGGAAAATTTGTCTGGAATGATATGATCCGCCGCGATATAGACCAGATTATTACACAGGCGGAAAACTGGGACGAATTTCTGATGGGCCTGAAGGAGCGTGGCTATGAGATAAAACAGGGAGCACATACATTGATAAAACCTCCAGGTATGGATAAAGGGCGGAGACTGGATACTCTAAAAGGAGAGTATACAGAGGAGAGGATACGGGAACGGCTGCAGAATCCCATGCGGGAGGATGAATTGCCAAAGCCTGTATTGGTATTGCCCCCCCAAATTAAGAAAATATCCTGCTATATTCCCAGAAGGAAGTCAGCGCTGACTGGATATCAAAAAATGTACTTTGCAAGACTATATCGGTTGGGAGTCATAAAGAAACAACCATATTCCAATGCTTGGAAATATAAGGAGGATATCCGGAGACTTCATGAGCTGCAGGAAATCTATAATTTCTTGTCCACATATCAGATACATACAGACCATGACTTGGAAAACATTCTGAAAGTATTAGCAGGTCAGGCAAAAGCACTGAGACAGGAGAAAAAACAGTTAAAAGACATGATAGAGGCTAATCCAGAGCTTTTCGCTCTGTGGGAACAAATACAAGAACTGAATGTAGAGGTTTCTCTGTATGAAGAGGGATATCAAGAGTTCAAGGAAGAGTATTTGAGAGCTGAACAGTTGAAAAGGCAACTGGACGATTTTGAGCAATCTTCTCTGGAAAAGGTCCAGTTGTTCCAGGATTATCAGGGAAAAATCCATAGGATAGAGAAAGCTTTGGCAGGGGTGAAAAAGCAGCAGAGGATTGGAGCAAAAATCTTGCAGGAGCAGAGGGCGAGGACGCAAAGCAAAGAACAGCATATAGACAGAGGAAAGGGAGAACGGCATTATGATTTATGAAAATAGAAAAATGGAAGAATTGGTATTGGAAGTGAAAGAAGATAGAGCGGCAGGAGGTACAGTCCGGTAATAAGAAGAATAGGGTGAATTCTCAAAAAGTGAGATGAGAATTTAAAGCAGAGACAGCCGATAGGACTGTCTTTTTTAATGCAGGAGGCAGTTATGACAATAGAAGAACAAAAATATTTAGAAGAGTGCCGTAAAAAGCTGGGAGCAGAGCAGGTTGAGATAATCCAGATGGCTTTCCAATATGGTTTGACCATTAAAGACGTGCGGCGTATTGCTATCCCTAAACTAAATGCGGAGCAGATGCGTCAGACCGTTTTTGCAATCCTCGAAAATGTGGACGGGGAACTTGTAAATCTGTGCTGTCAGGGTACATTTGACCAATACCAAATACCGGAAATCGTGTCAGGTTCGGTATCAGGGCTTACGAAAGAAGAGATTATGTCCTATGCAATACCGGATTTGCCGGCTAACCGAATGAAAAAGATGAGGACCCAATTGATTGAAGCAAAGAAAAACGCAAGTGACACTGCGGAGGGAGCGGCATTTAAGGAATACACAGAAAACCTGGTAAAAGTGATGGAAACTTCGCTACAACAGTTCCAGAAGAATAATGAGAAATTTGAGGTCTTGTCATCTTTAGTGAAGGAACATGTTTTGGACGAAAAAAACCAGGAGATTAAGGATCTGTATACCAACATAAATGATAAAGACGATTTGATAAAGCGACTGCAGGAAGAGACTGCGGCCCAGAAGATACAGATAAAGAAACTGGAAGAGGAACTTGTAACATCAAAAATCCAGACGGATAGTAAGGAGGCAGTTGGCAAAGCAGAGCGGGTAATGGCGACAACAGCTCCTCCGCCATATTGGAGACCGGAGCCGATGCAGTCTAAAAAATCATTTCTGGAAAGGTTATTTCCACAAAAACCATCGGATATACTGGACAAGATTGCGGCGGAAGGGCTATCTTCCGACCAGCTTGAAGAGGTGCGGTCCGCTTTTGATTCAGGGCTGACCGATAACGAAGTGGGACGGATTATTAAAAAGGATTTGAGCGCCGACAAAATGCGGAAGATGCGTGAGATCATGCTGCTGGTACGGGAAAGGAGGCTTGCCAATGAGTGAGGCAAATCCGGCGTTGTTCAATATTAAGATGGTTCGGGAGTGCTACCAAATGATGGATTTGATGGAAATGCAGGGCTTTCTGTTTGCACAGGAAGATAAAAAGATGCTTCTGGACTATGCGTTCCATCAGCAGGATTTGGACCGTGTGCATGATGCGGTTATCCATATAGCGGCAGTACGGGAAAAGTCCCAGGGAGACTTGGAAGCAAATGTGACCAGGCAGTACAGCATTACAGGCAGAACCGGGCTGCAGGAAAAAATTGAGGAATATATCATACAGTTGGAAGTGGCAAATATTAATCAGGAAGCTGCAAACCGGCTGCTGGAAAGAATCCTGAAGGAGAGAAATGTGGATTATGAGTTAGACCGGCTGTTGGAGGAACTGCATAGGCGCGAGAACGATAAGATAAAAGAAAATGAATCAATCAGGAGGTGAGTTTCATGGGAGAAATACAGGAAGCTACACAAATTATACGGGTCTCGTTTGAAGGAATTGAAATATTCATGAAGATTATCGGAGGCGGCCTGCATACTGCAAAAGATATAGGGAAATTTATTGGCAAGATGGTGGAAATGGAACGTCTATCAGGAAGAACATCTGTAAAAGATCTCCTGAAAACTGGAGGGGATTTGCAGGTTTTCCGGTTCAATACGACTGATATCGAGAAGGTAAAGAAACTTGCTAATAAATATAAAATTCGTTATGCCCTTCTTCCGGATATCAATAAGGCAGATGGAAAAAGTGAAATTCTTTTTCATTCTGACGCAACGCCCAGAGTAAATCAGATCATGACAGATATAACCGGTAGTATGATTGAATCTGTACAGGATTATTTAGACAATGGAGAGGCAAAGGAATTGAAGGAAGTCTATGGAATAGATAAGGAGGGAAAAACAGGCCCAAACGGGGAGATTACCCCTAGAGAACAGTCCATATCCCCGTTTGGGTTTAAAGCGGTTGGAACCTATCTGTCAGAGACACCTGGGGTAAGTGTGGGGGAAATCAGCAATGCCATAGATATGCCTTGGGCTGAGGTAGAACCGGTACTGAAACATATGGAAAGTCTGGGAATTCTGGAACTTAATAATGATGGCAGTACGGCATTTAAAATGGACAAAGAAGAATTTGCTCAATATGTCAAACAAGGAAAATGGCAGCACCCGGAGGAGATGGAGCCAATAGTAAGGGGGATGGAACAGCCACATAGGACTAATGCTGCGGACGGCCAAATGTCTGAAATGAACAGCCGCCAGAGAAGGGTACTGCAGCATGCAAAGGAGACTGTCAGGGACGACCCTAATATTCATCAGATTTTTATTGCCCGAAGCCTTGCAGTGGAGGAAACAGAAAACAGGATACTTACAAGAATACCGTTCAAGAAGAATGAATATTTGTGGATTGATAAAAACTCTATATCCCATATCAGTGAAGAGAAGAGGACGATATTTGCAAATCTTCAGAAAGATAAAGAATACAGTGTAGTAAATCATGAGGGCCGGGTGATTGGCAAACGGACTGGTGAACAACTTTATAGCCAGAGTTATGACCCGGTATTAAAAGAAACCAGGGATATGCTCTACAGGAGAAAAGAGGATAAGAGGAAACAGCAGATAGCAGGCCAGTTGAAAAAGAGGGGAGGAAGATAGTGGAAGATAAGAAAAAAACGCCTGTCTGGATGCTTGTGATTGGTGGACTTTTTGCGGGATATGCCGGTTATCTGCTCAATGGGATTTGGGAAAGGGGCATTGACATTAATACTTTTATGGAACGTCTTAATCTGGTGATGGCACACCCCATTGGTAATTACTTTAATGATACAACTTTTAAAGGGATATTATTGGCAGAGTTCATTTATATGATTGCGGTCACTCTGTACCTGACCAGCAGAAAAAATTATATGCCGGGCAAAGAATATGGTACAGCCGCGTTTGCTAATATCAAGCAGGTAAACCAGGTTCTGGCTGACTCTAATAAAGCACAAAATCGCATTTTAAGCCAGAATGTTCGCATGAGGATGGATACACGGAAAACCAGATTGAATCTGAATACACTTGTCATCGGTGGAAGTGGAGCGGGAAAGACGTTCTTCTTTGTCAAACCCAATTTATTGCAACTTAGCCCTTCATCTTACATTGTGACAGATCCAAAGGGAGAGATATTAAAAGCCTGCGGAGAATTTTTGAAAAAGAATGGTTATGTTGTCAAAGTCCTGAATTTATTGGATATGGAAGCGTCTGACTGCTATAATCCGTTTATGTATATCAGGAAGGAATCAGATGTTGTAAAACTGATTACAAACCTGATTGCCAATACAACTCCTAAAAATTCTCAAAGCAACGATCCATTTTGGGAGAAGGCAGAATCACTTTTTTTACAGGCATTGTTTTATTATGTTTGGCTGGAATGTCCAGAAAGTGAACGTAACTTTTCTATGGTACTGAAACTGCTGGGAGAGGCTGAGGTACGTGATGATGGTTCGTCTTCTGATTTGGACAGAAGAATTAAGCGTTTGGAGCGTAAGAAAGGGAGCAATCATCCAGCCGTGCAGCAATACTATAAAGTAATAAAAGGAGCAGCGGATACTGTCCGAAGTATTGTAATCAGTGCAAATTCCCGGTTAGCGTTTCTGGGAAATCCGCAGATTCTCCGCATTCTATCGCGAGATGATATGAACATACCAGAAATAGGTGCGGGAAAAAATGGAGATGGAAAAACCAAAACAGCTTTGTTTTGCGTGATACCAGACAACGATAAGACGAACAACAGCATTGTTGGACTACTTTACAGCCAGATATTTCAGGAATTATATTTTCAGGCAGATTTTATTTATCAGGGACGTCTGCCTATCCATGTGACATTTATGCTTGATGAGTTTGCAAATGGTGTGACACGTTCTGCGGCCAAAACGGTGGGAATAACCGACAAAACCGCAGCCTAGCAGCAGATTACTCACTGTGTGGGGCTGGTAGAGAACTGCATAACTGAAGGCTCAAATGATGGGGTAACGCCCAGAAGGGGTTCACTAATACTTCGAATAGCGTCAGCCGGATACAGCCGGCCGGGGTTATAAGCTCGGGGAAGTCGCATGAAGCACACCCTAACGTGAGACGAGGAAAGATCCGTAGAGGTACGGGTTGTGTGTGACAGTGCGGGTGGGGGCCATATGGTTAGAATGACCAAAATGATGGTCTGACAAAGAATCCGAATGTACGGCTCTAAACAAATGACTTGTAGAAATGCAAGTGTACCGCAGGTACGCAAGCGGGGCAAAGTAAAAATTGTTGGTATGAAATGCCTTCTGTGCTTACAGGGCGCAGGTATCTTGAGGAAATCTTGAAGATAATGCTTGCAGGGCTAAAGGATCGACCTAAGTGGCAGCAATCCTAAGTTATGTGGAACGTGGAAAGCAACCAATACGGGAGCTGCTGTATCAGCGTAAAAGAATCGTAGTTGTATCGAAAAGGGAAGAAAACCTTCCTAATAAGTGCATTAGTGGTTGTGAGAGTAGAGGCACAGTACCTGTGATGCCATGATAATAAGTGGTGGAGGGATAGCCTCAAGCCGGTAATTTGTTTTTCTTTCTGTTGAAGAAATAATATAAGCCGGTGGAGCGCCGTGTGATGGGAAACTATCAAGCACGGTGTTGGGCGGGGGAAAAATCCGAGGTAGAGAACTAGAGATTTACCTATCGCCATTAGCACTACCTGATGATTTTTGCAGTTTACTGTCAACAATGAGGTCAAGAGAGATATCAGCAATAATTATCATACAAAATCTTGCACAAATAAAAGCGCTATTTGAAAAAACATGGGAAACGATACCGGGTAATGCGGATACGCTGGTCTATCTGGGCGGAAATGAACAGAGTACGCATGAGTACATTTCAAAAATGCTGGGCAAAGCCACTATAGATAAACGTAGTTCAGGTGAGACAAGAGGAAAAAATGGAAGTAGCAGCCGGAATTTTGATGTTTTAGGAAGGGAACTGCTCACTCCGGACGAAGCAAGGAAACTGGATAACAAAAAGTGCCTAATTTTTATTCGGGGATTTGACCCGATTATTGACTCAAAATTCAATACCCCAGGGCATGCCAGGTTCAAAGAAACTTTTGACGGTGGTGCCGCCCCATATCAGCATAAGCCGATTAGCGGGGCGGCAGTTAGAGCAGGCTGTGAACTGCTGAACAGGCAGTCCTTTGAGTATTATGAACGGCAGCGAGACCAGGGACTTAATGTCCACATTGATGAAATAACCTTGGACGAATTACTGGCATTACAGGAACCGGATATGCCAGCGAAGGTATTTTCCGAAAATGAACTAAAGAAAAATAGAAAAATCTCTGAAATAGACAATCTGGAAAAACCAGATTCAGGAGAGATTACAGAAGAACAATTCAACGAAGTGCTTCTAAATGAGAATTATTCATTAGAGCAGCTAGAAGAAATACGTCTTGGACTGGTAGGAGGATTGTCTTACCAGGATATTTTAACTCACTTCAAAGCTGAAAGCAGCGCTGGAAAAATGCGGGAAATCCGCAGACAATTGACCGGGCTGCCAGAATCTTAACTTTTCCATATTTCTTTTGCCTAAGATGGCAGATATATGGGAATCTGTTGTAACCTAAAGGACGCAAGCAGCAGGTTCTTTTATACCTGCTATTTTTGCGTCGTGTGTCCAGCGAAGCTGTACCACACTTGCCGGTGTAAGT
>ERZ778496.1201-NODE-1201-length-19577-cov-8.082881_pt1 | contig 19577 bp, 19 predicted proteins | sample MGYA00433099_ERZ778496 | MGnify/ENA primary metagenome ERZ778496 (study PRJEB29527, sample SAMN07138962) | mouse gut metagenome | material: feces | host: mouse | place: China:Nanjing | collected 2016-01-25 ... | reverse complement strand
GAGATGATTTATATTTATTCACTGGTAATTGCAGGACCGGGCGGGCTTCCTATAGGAACGAACGGTAAGGGAATGCTGCTGTTATCAGGCGGTATTGACTCTCCTGTTGCTGGATATATGATTGCAAAGCGTGGGGTAAAAATTGATGCAGTGTATTTTCACGCGCCGCCTTATACCAGTGACCGTGCAAAGCAGAAAGTTGTAGATTTAGCAAAATATGTGGCGCGGTTTAGTGGGCCGATTCGACTTCATGTCATAAATTTTACGGATATTCAGCTTTATATTTATGATAAATGCCCACATGATGAACTAACCATTATTATGCGCCGTTATATGATGCGGATTGCAGAGCATCTTGCGCTGGAATCGGGCTGTCTGGGACTGATAACAGGGGAAAGCATTGGGCAGGTGGCGTCACAGACAATGCAGTCGTTAATGGCAACCAATGATGTCTGCACGCTTCCTGTTTACCGACCGCTCATTGGATTTGACAAGCAGGAAATAGTAACGGTTTCCGAGCAGATTCATACTTATGAAACATCAATTCTGCCGTTTGAGGACTGCTGTACGATTTTTGTAGCGAAACATCCGGTCACGAAACCGAACTTAAATATTATTCGGCGGCATGAAACGAATTTGGATGAAGGGATTGACGCGCTGGTAAAGACCGCACTGGAAACGGATGAAGTGATCGAAGTGGTGTAGTAAGAATTCAGCTTAGGGCTTTGCACTATGCTGCAAAGTCTGATAAGTTTGAGCAGCAAAAAAGCATGGAAAAAGAATCCGATAAGAACACTTTTCCATGCCATTTGTCTGCTTTGTTATAAAGTTGTAATACGATAACGAAGCGGAATCACTGTGGCAGAGTATGTATATAAATTGCATTAAAATATATACGCTGCAAAGCAAAGATTAAACTAAATAATCTTTTAAAACTGCCATAATATCGTCTGTGCTGCCCTCTGTATGGATGTTCAAGTCGATTGGCTTTGACAAATCCAAGCTGAAAATACCCATAATTGATTTTGCGTCGATAACGTATCTACCAGATACAAGGTCGAAATCGTAATCGAATTTTGTGATATCATTAACAAAGGACTTTACTTTGTCAATTGAGTTTAAAGAAATCTGAACAGTCTTCATTCTGACTACCTCCTTTTTTATACTTCCTTTTTAATAATAAAGGTAAATAAGGGAAAAGTCAACCGAAGATAGAAAACAGTTGTCCTGAAAAATGACGAAAATATTCAAAAAAAATGTGCAAATTGACAAATGCACGGAATTTGTACTGGCGAACATGAAAGTTTGTCAATAACGTAGACTCACGAGCGTAAGGAATTGTAGGAAAATAAGTGCTCAGATTGCGCAGGATATTTCTTCAAGATTGTAGGAGAAAAAACGTAGGCGTAGCGGGCTACGGCGAGGCTTTTTCTCCTGCAAGATTGGAGAAATAGACAAGCAAGATGTGTCACTTATTTTTCTACAGTTCCTTAGTATCTTGAATCATATTTTAAAATCTATCGGTCGTGCGTATAGATAAGGGGGGAATTCCATGAAGACGGTTGCATTTCACAACCTTGGCTGCAAGGTAAACGCCTATGAAATGGACGCAATGCTGCAGTCACTTATCCAGAAGGGCTATCAGATTGTACCATTTGAGGAAAAAGCGGATATTTATATTGTAAATACTTGTACGGTGACGAATATAGCCGACCGCAAGAGCCGCCAGATGCTGCACAAGGCAAAAAAAACAAACCCACAGGCAGTTGTGGTGGCTGTAGGGTGCTATGTGCAGTCCGATCCCTCAGCCGCCAAAGCCGAGGAAGCAGTCGACTTAATCATTGGCAACAATAAGAAAAAGAATATAGCAGATATTTTGGAACGTTATCTTAATGGAATGGATGTTCGAGAAGAAAGCATAATTGATATTAGCTACACCAAGGAATATGAGGAAATGAAGCTGACTGGTACGCAGGAACATACACGCGCTTATATTAAAATTCAAGACGGCTGCAACCAATTTTGCACATATTGTATTATTCCTTATGCGAGAGGGCGCGTGCGAAGCCGCAAGCAAGCAGATATATTGTTGGAGATACAAGGGCTTGTGGCAGCAGGCTATAAGGAGTTTGTTCTTACGGGGATTCATATTAGTTCATATGGCGCTGACTTCGCAGAAGAATCTGTGTTGTATGAAGATGTTGTAAATCATAAGAATTTCAGCAAAAACAGCAAACATTTGCTTGCGTTATTGCAGGCGATTGATAAAATTGCCGGCGTGGAACGGATTCGCCTTGGTTCGCTGGAGCCGCGGATTATAACGCAGGAATTTGTAAGAAAACTTGCGGATATGCAACATCTCTGTCCACATTTTCATTTATCATTGCAAAGCGGATGTGCGGAAACATTAAAGCGCATGAACCGCCATTATACCCCAGAACAGTATATGGAGGGCGTTGCGCTTCTGCGTAAGGCGTTTGTGCATCCGGCAATTACTACGGATATTATTACAGGGTTTCCGGCAGAAACGGAGGAGGAATTTGGGCAGACAAAACAGTTTGTCGAAGCAGCGGCATTTTTTGAAATGCATATTTTTAAGTATTCTAGGCGCAAAGGAACAAAAGCTGCCGAAATGCAGCAACAGGTGCCAGAGCAGATAAAGGCACAAAGAAGTCAAGAATTGCAGAAAATTGAGCAGGAAGCGTCAAAACAGTTCCGTAGTTTTTATCTAGGGAAAGAAGTAGACGTGCTGATGGAGGAGGAAAAAGAACTATCCGGCGAAAAATATTGGATTGGGCATACAAGGGAATATGTAAAAGCAGCAGTGAAAGCGCAGTATGGACAAATACTGTCAAATCAAATTGTACACGGCAAAATAACAGGTGTTTTGCAAGAGGACATTATGCTGTTATCAATACAATAGAACGGTGAAAGTTTATTCGTTTATCACAATTTATAAAATTGTATGCAAAGAAGAGTTGAATTTTCGCAGAGATTAAGTTATGATAGATTTAACAATGCAAAAAGTCGGAAACCCGATTTGATGGAAGGAGCATAGACAAATGGAAGATTTAACTCGTACACAATACATACAGATTGCGCCCGACGATTTGAGCGGGGGTAATTCCGTACATGATGTAATGGCTTCTGTATATGCTGCTCTGACAGAGAAAGGGTACAATCCGGTAAATCAGATAGTAGGATATATTATGTCAGGCGATCCCACATATATTACGAGTCATAAAGGTGCTAGAGCTATGATTATGCGAGTGGAGCGGGACGAGCTTGTGGAAGAAATGCTGAAATCCTATATTCGGAATGCAGGATGGCAGCCATTCCGGTAATTGGTTTCCGGTGATATCCATGCGTTCTTCTCATGGAGGGGGTGCCGTTGCAGGCGGTGCGTTAAGCGTTTATACTTATGAGCAGTCATATTTACACATATTCACGATGCTTCCCGCTCGTGAGTCGGGTGATTTGGCAGATTATAGTAACCATGAGTATAATTTGTAGGCGTATAATGTACGCTGGAGGTATATACATGAGGAAGATGGGACTTGATTTTGGGTCGAAGACGGTTGGCGTAGCCATTAGCGACCCACTGTTGATTACGGCACAGGGAATTGAGATTGTACGGAGAAAGTATGAGGACAAGCTGCGGCAGACGCTGGCAAGAATTGAAGAATTAATTGTTGCATATGAAGTAGACGAGATAATTCTTGGGTATCCTAAGAACATGAACGATTCACTTGGAGAACGGGCAGAGAAAACACTTGCCTTTCAAGAAATGTTAGAGCGTAGAACGGGCTTAACAGTACAGTTGTGGGATGAGCGGTTAACTACAGTAGCAGCAGATAAAGCAATGATTGAGGCCGGTATCAGACGTGAAAATAGGAAAGAACACGTCGACAAAATAGCGGCAGTTTTTATTTTGCAGGGATATTTGGATTTTTGCAGAAATAAGCAAAGTGAATGAATGGAGGTTGCTTAGAATGGAGAAAATTACCTTTATGCCAGAGGGCGGAGAAGCTGTGGAATTTTTTGTTTTGGAGCAGACGACCATAGGCGGGGTGAATTATATTCTGGTAACGGATGCGGACGAGGAGGAAGATGGCAACGCATATATTTTAAGAGCGGAATCCGGAGCAGAGGAACATGAGCAGGTTTACAGTATGGTCGAGGAGGAAGCGGAATTGGAGGCTGTTTCAGGCGTTTTTGAAAATATGCTGGAGGACATTGACCTAATTTAAAAAGAACGGTGAATAGTAATTTAGGAGGTTTATTTTGAAACAGAACAAGCAACATAATACGGCGAAGCTTAAGATTATACCCTTGGGAGGGCTTGAGCAGATTGGGATGAATATTACTGCCTTTGAATATGAAGACAGTATTATTGTGGTGGACTGCGGTTTGAGTTTTCCAGCGGATGACATGCTCGGTGTCGATTTGGTTATTCCTGATGTAACGTACCTGAAGAACAATCAGGATAGAGTAAAGGGATTTGTAATTACGCATGGGCATGAGGATCATATTGGTGCGCTGCCCTATGTGCTGAAAGACTTAAATGTACCAATATATGCGACAAAGCTTACAATGGGAATTATTGAGAACAAGCTGACAGAGCATAACTTAATGCACAATGTACGCAGAAAGGTAGTAAAGTTTGGGCAGAATATTAATCTGGGCTGTTTTCGTATTGAATTTATTAAAACAAACCATAGTATTGTAGATGCAGCGGCGCTGGCAATTTACTCTCCGGCAGGAACAGTAGTGCATACAGGTGATTTTAAAGTCGATTATACGCCTGTATATGGTGATGCGATTGATTTGCAGCGTTTTGCGGAACTGGGGAAAAAGGGTGTGCTTGCGCTGATGTGTGACAGTACCAATGCAGAACGGCAGGGATTTACGCCGTCAGAGAAGAAGCTTGGGCCAGTTTTTGATGCGCTGTTTGAAGAACACAAAAAGACAAGGATTATTATAGCAACTTTTGCTTCCAATGTGGATAGAGTGCAGCAAATTATTAATACTGCCGACAAATTTGGCAGGAAAGTTGTTGTTGAGGGGCGGAGTATGGTTAATATTATTGAAACAGCCTCCAACTTAAATCGTATTAGTATTCCGGACAATACATTGATTGATATAGAACGGTTGAAAAATTATCCAAAGGATAAAACGGTTATTATTACAACCGGAAGCCAAGGGGAGAGCATGGCTGCATTAAGCCGTATGGCAAGCGGGATGCATAAGAAAATTACAATTGCAAAAGGCGATACCATTATCTTTTCTTCTAGTCCAATTCCCGGCAATGAGAAAGCGATTACAAAAGTAATTAATGAGCTGTTTAAAAAGGGAGCAGATGTTATATTTCAGGATACACATGTATCAGGACACGCTTGTCAGGAGGAAATTAAGCTGATTTATACGCTGACAAAGCCTAAGTATGCAGTTCCTATCCACGGTGAATATAAACATCTAAAAGCACAGGCCAAGCTTGCAATGGAACTAGGTATCGAGAAAGAAGACGTATTTATTTTACAGTCTGGTGATGTGCTTTCCCTAGATATGGAGAGTGCGGAAATTACAGGAAGAGTACCAGTTGGCACCGTATTGGTAGATGGACTTGGCGTTGGTGATGTAGGAAATGTCGTTCTGCGTGACAGGCAGCATTTGGCGGAGGACGGCATTATTATTGCTGTTATGTCCTTGGATGGGGCGTCCGGTGAGCTGCTTTCCGGACCAGATATTGTATCAAGGGGTTTTGTCTATGTAAAAGAATCGGATGAGTTAATGGACGAAGCACGCAAGATTATTGAGAAAGCAGTGCTTGCCTGCCTAAAGAAAAATATTACAGATTGGGGCAAGATAAAGGCTACCATAAAGGATACGCTTGGAGAATTTGTGTGGAAAAAGACAAAACGCCGTCCAATGATTCTGCCAATTATTATGGAGGTTTAGAGGGAATGAGTGCAAAACAGTTTTTAGGGGCGATTGTTTCTATGATTGTGCGGATAGCGCTGGCAGCGGTAATAATTTTCGGCGTATTCCGTCTAGCAGTGGGCGCCTATGAAATTGGTTATCAAGTGTTTGCTGATATTCCGATATCGCAGGGGGAGGGCAGAACAGTAAGCGTTGTTGTATCGGAAGATGTAAAGCCAATGGCGCTTGCAAAGGTCTTGGAGCAGAAAGGCCTAGTTGCAGATGCGAATATTTTCTTCTTTCAAGAATTGTTTTCCGATTACAGAGGAGAGATTAAAGCAGGGACATATGAGTTAAGCACTGCTATGACCGCACAGGAAATGATAAGGGTTATGTGCGGCGTGGATGAGGAAGCGGAGGAAGAATAGTGGACAACGAACGATTAGCAGCATTTCTGCATTCTTTTGATCATACGCTGCCGCCACTGTTAAATCAATTGGAACAGGAAGCAAAAGAGGACAACGTTCCAATTATCCGTCCGCAGATGCAGTCGCTTTTGCGGTTTTTGATGACTTCGATACAGCCAAAACGTATTTTGGAAGTTGGGACAGCGGTTGGGTTTTCCGCATTGTTTATGAGCACGTTCGCGCCAAAAAACTGTCATATTACTACAATTGAGCGGTATGATAAATATATTGCAAAGGCGAAGGAGCATTTTAAACTTGCTGGCAAAATGGAAGAGATTACTCTGCTGGAAGGGGATGCTGCTGAAGTGCTGAAACATCTCACAGAGAACGAGAGTTATGATTTTATATTTATGGATGCGGCAAAGGGGCAGTATATTCATTTCCTGCCTGATATACTGCGGCTTCTAAAACCGAAGGGATTGTTGGTTTCTGACAATATTTTTCAGGAGGGTGAGATTATGGAATCGAAGTATGCAATTCCACGCAGAAATCGTACGATTTATAAAAGGATGCGGCAGTATCTTGATGTGCTGACTAGAAGTGATTTGTTGGAAACGGTGATTCTTCCGGTGGGGGATGGCGTGACGCTTTCCTTTAAAAAGGTTTAGGAATTGTAGGAAAATAAGTGCTCAGATTGCGCAGGATATTTCTTCAAGATTGTAGGAGAAAAAACGTAGGCGTAGCGGGCTACGGCGAGGCTTTTTCTCCTGCAAGATTGGAGAAATAGACAAGCAAGATGTGTCACTTATTTTTCTACAGTTCCTTAGGGGAATGAAATATGACAAAGATAAATAATATAAAAAAGCCCGAACTTTTGGTGCCGGCAAGTAGTTTGGAGGTTCTGAAAACAGCCGTTACATTCGGCGCGGATGCGGTTTATATCGGCGGCGAAGCATTTGGGCTGCGGGCAAAAGCAAAGAATTTCTCATTGGAGGATATGGCCAAGGGCATTGCATTTGCGCATAAACGTGGTGTTAAGATTTATGTAACAGCAAATATTCTGGCGCATAATAGTGATTTAGATGGTGCTAAAACATATTTTCAAGAATTAAAAAGGCTTAAACCAGATGCATTGATTATCTCCGATCCTGGTATGTTTTTGCTTGCCAAAGAGATTTGTCCAGAATTGGAAATTCATATTTCTACACAGGCAAATAATACAAATTATCAAACGTATTTATTCTGGTGGCAGCAGGGGGCAAAGCGTGTAGTGTCGGCACGAGAACTTTCCCTTGCAGAAATCCGCGAGATTCGGGAACATATACCAGACGAGATGGAGATAGAAAGTTTTATTCACGGCGCAATGTGTATTTCCTATTCAGGGCGCTGCCTGCTTTCCAATTATTTCACAGGGCGGGATGCAAACCAAGGGGCATGTACACATCCGTGTCGTTGGAAATATGCGGTAGTTGAGGAGAAGCGCCCAGGCGAATATTTACCAGTTTATGAAAATGAGCGTGGAACATTTCTGTTTAATTCCAAGGATTTATGTATGATTGAGCATATTCCGGAACTTGTGGAAGCAGGGATTGACAGCCTGAAAATCGAGGGCAGAATGAAAACGGCGTTGTATGTGGCATGTGTGGCGCGCACATACCGGAAGGCGATCGACGACTATTTTATTTCCAAAGAACAGTATTTGGCAAATATGGCATGGTATCAGGCGGAGATAGGTAAATGCACTTACCGTCAATTTACAACAGGGTTTTATTTCGAAAAGCCAAACGAAAATACACAGATTTATGACAGCAGTACCTATGTGAATGAGGCGGTTTACTTAGGGACAGTCGATTCTGTTGACGAGCGGGGATTTGCGCGGTTTGAACAGAAAAATAAATTCTGTGTGGGCGATCAGATAGAATTGATGAAACCAGATGGTAGAAATAGTGCAGTTACCGTGCGTTCTTTGTATACGGTGGAGGGAGAAGCTGTAGCAAGCTGTCCGCACGCAAAACAGATATTGTATGCAGAATTTTCGGAAAAAGCGGAGGCAGGTGATATCCTTCGCGTTACAATTCCTAAGTGTTGAAAAGACTGACGTTAAGTATAACTATATGCACACAGCCGCACATAGGAATACTGCTGCTTTGCGTCGTGCGGCTGTGCAGTGTATATTGTTAAAACGCACAAGAAATAGGCTTTCCTGTAAAATTTTTCTATGCAAAATGCAGAAAACGGCTTGGACAAGCTAAAAATTGCAAGAAAGCCTTGATTTTTTTTTCAAGATATATTATCTTATAAAAAGCAAAGGCGATAATAAGCGTCTTTAAATATAAATAATTGTGTCGTGAACAAAGGTGTTCCAAAAAGAATATATCTTTTTTTGGGGCATTTTTTTATGCACAGCGCGACGAGCAGGAGAGAAGGATGTTTTTCTTACTCGACTGTAAGCGCATTTTGCTGGCGGCAAGCGCATAGGCTGCGCAGAAATGAGGTAAAAATGGGAGAAGCATTAAACGTAGAAAAAATCTTTGGTGAGAAGGTATTTACGGTAGCGAAAATGAAAGAACGCCTGACAAAAAAGGTGTTTCAGGAAGTAATGAGAGTTATGGATCAGGGTGGAGAACTTTCCATGACGACAGCAGATGTTGTGGCAAAGGCAATGAAAGACTGGGCAGTTGAGAACGGCGCAACACATTATACACACTGGTTTCAGCCGTTAACAGGAATTACGGCGGAAAAGCACGATTCTTTTATTTCGCATCCGGATGGGGATGGAAAGATGCTTATGGAGTTTTCCGGCAAAGAATTGATTAAGGGTGAGCCAGACGCTTCTTCTTTCCCGTCAGGCGGTCTGCGCGCAACATTTGAAGCGAGAGGCTATACCGCATGGGATATTACATCACCAGCATTTTTAAAGGAATCTGGCTGTGGCACAATTCTTTGTATTCCGACAGCATTTTGTTCTTACACTGGGGAAGCGCTAGATAAAAAAACGCCGCTGCTGCGTTCGATGGAAGCGTTAAGTCAGCAGGCACTTCGTATTGTGAAGCTGTTTGGCAACGATAAAGCAACAAAAGTAACAGCTTCTGTAGGTCCTGAACAAGAATATTTCTTAGTGGATAAAGATTTGTATATGCAGAGAAAAGATTTAATGTTTGCGGGACGGACATTGTTTGGTGCACCAGCTCCAAAAGGGCAGGAGATGGAAGATCACTATTTCGGTGTAATTAAAGAGCGCGTTGGCGCATATATGAAGGATTTAAACGAGGAATTGTGGAAATTAGGCGTGACGGCAAAAACGCAGCATAATGAGGTGGCTCCGGCACAGCATGAATTGGCACCAATATATGAAACGGCAAATATTGCGGTGGATCACAACCAGTTGGTAATGGAAGCAATGAAGAAAGTTGCTTACAAACATGATTTGCGCTGCCTGCTGCATGAAAAGCCCTATGCAGGTGTAAATGGTTCTGGCAAACATAACAATTGGTCAATTACAACGGATGATGGTGTGAACCTTCTCGATCCTGGAGATACGCCGAACAAGAATATCCAATTTCTACTTGTGCTTGCCTGCATAATGAAAGCGGTTGACATTCATGCAGATTTGCTGCGTCAGTCTGCGGCGGATGTAGGAAACGATCACAGACTTGGTGCAAATGAAGCACCGCCGGCAATTATTTCTATATTCTTAGGCGATCAGTTAGAGGACGTTGTGCGTCAGCTTGTTGAAACAGGCGATGCTAAGAGAGTGCTTGAGGGTGGAAAGCTGGAAACAGGCGTTTCAACACTTCCAGATTTTGAGAAGGATGCAACGGATCGAAATAGAACATCACCGTTTGCTTTTACTGGCAATAAATTTGAGTTTCGTATGGTGGGTTCTGCAGATTCTATTGCAAGTCCCAACACAACACTGAATGCGATTGTGGCAGAGGCGTTCTGCGAGGCAGCGGATATTTTGGAAAAAGCACAAGATTTTGATTTAGCAGTACATGATTTAATTAAGGAATATATGACAAAACATCAGAGAATCGTGTTTAACGGTGACGGTTATTCTGAGGAATGGGTTGCAGAGGCAAAGAGAAGGGGACTGCCCAATATTAAATCAATGATTGAAGCAGCGTCGACAATTACAACGGATAAGGCAGTTGCGCTGTTTGAAAAGTTTGGTATCTTTACAAGGGTTGAACTGGAATCGCGCGAAGAGATTATCTATGAAACATATGCTAAGACCATTAATATTGAAGCGCTTACCATGATTGATATGGCGAGCAAGGATATCCTTCCAGCAGTTGCCGCTTACACAGGCGAACTTGCCAATACAGTAATTGCGGTTAAGGAAGCAGGTGCAGGTGCAATCGCGCAGATGGAAGTGCTTAGCGAAGTAGATACATTGCTTACAGAGGCAAAACAGGCATTGAGTAAATTAATTGCAGAGGAAGGAAAGGCAGCAGCGATAACAGATGTTAAGAAACAGGCCTTTTATTATAAAGAATCTGTGAAAACAGCTATGGAAGCGTTGCGTGCACCAGTAGATAAACTTGAAATGCTGGTAGACAGTAATATCTGGCCGATTCCTACTTATGGCGAGTTAATGTTTGAAGTATAGTTTGTAAAATATAAAGGATAAGTTTTGAAGCGGGATATAGATGAAATATCCCGCTATTTATGCACAGATTTTTTATTTCCACAAAAGCCCTTGATTTTGAAAATTACTTCCTTTATAATAGAAATGGTTGTCTTTATATCAGGATCTGTTGATAAAGGAGTAAGGAAAATGACTATAGAAGAACATTGTGTAGCAGTTGAGCAGAATTTGAAACGCTTATGCGGAGAGCGGGGTGATTTGCTTGAAAAATAAAGTAACACGTTTTCTGGTAACAAGTTTAGTTACATTAATGCTCCTATGCCTTGTGATTTTTTCCATAATGGTTATTCATATGGATAAGAAAAATTTTGAAACGCTGAGTGAAATAGGTACACAGTATATGTCTGGCATGAGTGAACGTGTCCGAATGCATTTTGAAACAACCTGTTTAGATCGTCTGACCCAGGTGGAAGTTATGGTAAATACCATTTCGGAAGAAGACTTTACGGATATGGTGGGGTTAAAGGAAGAATTGGAATATATTGCTTCTGCAAGGGGATTTGACCATTTGGCTTTTTTTTCTAATGAAGGCATATTTGAAATGGTATATGGAGATATGATAAAGGTAGTTGATCCAGAGCCGTTTTTGGATTCTCTAAGAAAGGGAGAGAAAAAAATTGCAGTAGGGGAAGGTGCTGATGGAGCAGGATTGGTATTATTAGGCATTCCTTGTACATATCCCATGGAAAATAGAGAGGATTGTATTGCGCTTGTTGCGTCGATTCCAGTAAGCTTTGTCAGTGATATGTTGTCGCTGGATAAGGAAGATGCATTGACATATGCCCATATTATCCGTAGGGATGGCAGTTATGTAATTCGTGGCGGAAAGACTTATTTTGATAGTTATTTTGAACATATTAGAAATGATTGCGGAGCACATGCAAAAGGGTATATTGACCGATTGTCGGATGCAATGGCAGTTCGAGAAGATTTTGGCATGATTATGGAGAGTAGTGATGGTCGGCGGAATATGTATTGCAATGCGCTTCCATTTTCAGAGTGGTTTTTAATTACAATTATGCCATATGGTATGCTTGATGAAACCATAAACAATCTTAGCAATCAGTGGCTAGGCATGGCGATATTAAGCTGCGCTGTGATTATTGTTGCATTAATTTTGATTTTTATAAAATATTTCCAGATGACAAAGCAGCAGATGCAGGCATTGAACAAGGCACGTGAGGAAGCGATTGAAGCCAATAAGGCAAAGAGCGAGTTTCTCTCCAATATGAGTCATGATATCCGAACGCCGATGAATGCCATAGTGGGAATGACTGCGATTGCGACTGCGAACATTGACAATCAGCAGCAGGTACAAAACTGTTTGAAAAAGATAAGCCTGTCGAGCAAGCATTTGCTTGGATTAATTAATGACGTATTGGATATGTCAAAGATTGAGAGCGGAAAGATGACGCTGAATATGGATCGGATTTCCCTTAAGGAAGTGATGGAGAGCATTGTCAGTATTGTACAGCCGCAGATTCGTGCAAAGAAACAATCGTTTGATGTGCTAATACATGATATCATTGAGGAAAATGTATATTGCGACAGTGTTCGTTTAAACCAAGTATTATTGAATTTCCTTTCCAATGCAATAAAGTTTACGCCGGACGGCGGAACAATTCATGTGGCACTGCATGAGGAGGAATCGCCCAAGGGAGATGAATTTGTGCGTACACATATTCATGTTCGGGATGATGGAATTGGTATGACCCCAGAATTCCAGGAGAAAATATTTGAATCGTTTACAAGAGAAGACAGTATGCGAGTACGCAAAACAGAAGGTACAGGACTTGGCATGGCGATTACAAAGTATATTGTAGATGCAATGGAAGGTACAATTGAAATCCACAGTGAAATAGGTAAAGGAACGGAGTTTCATGTTGTTCTTGATTTGGAACGTGCGGAAGTGCAAGAGGAGGATATGGTGCTTCCAAACTGGAATATGTTGTTGGTAGATGATGATCAGGTGCTTTGTGAAGCTACGGTGCAGTCATTAAAGTCAATTGGCGTAAATGCACAGTGGGCGCTTGACGGTGAAACGGCGATAGAAATGATCGAGAAATGTAATAAAATGCATGATGATTTTCAAATTATTTTGTTAGATTGGAAGTTGCCGGGAATCAGTGGTATTCAGACAGCACGCCAGATTCGTGAGAAAAAAGGCGGCGATATTCCGATTCTTTTGATTTCTGCCTATGATTGGAGTGAGATAGAAGAAGAGGCGCGGGCAGCAGGAATTACAGGGTTTATTTCTAAACCTCTGTTTAAGTCCACTTTATTCTATGGACTGCGCCCGTATGCCGGTGAAACGAAATTAGAAGCGGCATCTGAGTCAGAAAAAGAGATTGATTTTAATGGAAAACATATTTTGTTAGCTGAAGATAATGACTTAAATTGGGAGATTGCGTCGGAACTGCTCTCAGAACTTGGTTTGATACTGGATTGGGCAGAGAACGGACAAGTTTGTGTAGAGAAATTTGAACAGTCAGAAGTTGGTTTTTATGATGCGGTGCTGATGGATTTGCGTATGCCTGTGATGAACGGCTATGAAGCGACAATGGCAATTCGTGCTTCCAGCCGTGCTGACGCGAATATTCCAATTATTGCAATGACGGCGGATGCGTTTTCGGAGGATATAAAGAAATGTCTTGACTGTGGGATGAATGCGCACGTTTCTAAGCCGATTGATATTAAAGAGGTTTCACGCCTGCTGGAACGGCATATGAAGGGCTAGCAAATAAATCGAAAAATATTGTTTATAAAGGTTATGGAATCATAAAAATGGAAATATAACATATATAGGAGCGCGAAGAAGGTCAATCTGCATCTGTGCGGACTGACCTATTTGCGTGTTTGGTGAGGTTTCAATGGCAAAATTATATTATTACTATGGCGCAATGAACAGTTCCAAGACTGCGAATGCATTGATGACACATTTTAATTATGAGGAGGTTGGACAGAAAGCACTGCTGTGCAAGACAGAAGCAGATACAAGGGACGGCGCACGTAAAATTCGTTCGCGTATAGGGCTGGAAATGGAGTGTGTGCTTCTGACAGAGCTCGAACAAATGACAGATGAGGAAATTAAGGCGTACAACTGTATTATTGTGGATGAAGTGCAGTTTGCCACAAAAGAGCAGATTGATTTTTTGTCGGATATTGTAGATTTTCTGGAAGTTCCAGTCGTTTGTTATGGATTGCGTGCAGATTTTCAGAATCATTTATTTGAAGGAAGCGAACGGCTGATAGCGATTGCGGACAGTATTCATGAAATAAAGACCGTCTGCTGGTGTGGGAAAAAAGCAACATGCAATGCGCGGTACAATGCGGAGGGGATTATCCGCGATGGCGAACAAGTAGTGTTGGGTGCAAATGATAGTTATGTAGCACTTTGCAGGAAACATTTTAAACAGGGAATGCTGGGACCTGATAAAGTATACTAAGCGTCGAAAAGACTGACGCTAAGCATAACAATATGCACGCAGCCGCACAAAGGAAAATTGCCGCACGGCAAATCTTTTTGCCGTGCAGCATAACAAAACAGTATGACAAAAATGGATATCAATACACATATGTGTAAAGACAATTAAAGAGTGGAATCAGTATAAAAAACAGGAAAGGGTATATCCATATGGAGATTTTTGTACAGTTATTATTGTTGGCAGCGGGGTTTGCGCTGTTGGTAAAAGGAGCAGATTGGTTTGTGGATGGTGCTTCTAAAATTGCGGATAAATTTGGAATTCCGCATTTAGTAATTGGGCTTACCATTGTTGCGTTTGGCACAAGTGCACCAGAAGCGGCAGTCAGCATTAGTGCAGCGGCAAAGGGGAGTGTTGACCTTGCAATTAGCAATGTGCTGGGAAGCAATATTATGAATGTACTGCTAATTCTTGGGCTGGCGTCGATAATTTATCCGTTAGCAGTGAAAGCGTCATGTATTCATTTTGATATTCCTATTGTGTCAGGGATATCTGTGCTGTTGTTGGTATTTGGACTGGGGGATGGCATTATCGGAAGAGTAGAGGGAATAATTTTCTGGGTGCTGTTGTTGTGCTATATTATTTATATGATTCGCATGACACAAAAAGGTCAAGCACAGATGGAAGAAACGCCAGAAGCGTCGACAGAAGATAAGATCTGGAAGCTGCTGTTGTTAGTAGTGGTTGGTGGTGCAATGATTGTAATTGGTTCGGATGTTACAGTAGATGCTGCAACGGCAATTGCGTATGCGTTTGGTATGACAGAGCGTTTAATCGGCCTGACAATTGTCGCATTTGGAACATCGCTTCCAGAACTTGTTACTTCTTGTATTGCTGCAAAAAAGAAAGAAACCGATATTGCAGTAGGAAATATTGTAGGTTCGAATTTATTTAATATTTTATTTGTTTTAGGCACTACAGCGATAATTACACCAGTGGCGTATACATCCGCATTTATTTTCGACAATATTGTTGCAATTGCGGTAATGGTGCTTTTGTGGCTGTTTACAGTGCGGGGCAAAAGGTTAAGCCGCTTCGGCGGGGGTGTTATGCTGCTGTTGTATGCCGCATATTTTGCAAACTTGGTATGGGGAATTGTTCCCTAAAATTTTTGCCGGCTCATTGCGGAATTATGATATGCAGGATTTAGCGTGACATCTTGGTCAAACCATTCCGGCGGGATAAAGGCGTCTGCCATTTCCTGACTGTTAAACTCGATTTCAGCCATAATCAGAGGCGCAAAAGGGGGATCGAAGATGTCAAGTTCAATGGTAAGCTGCGGCGCAGGAAACGGAAGATAACGTTCTTGGTCAAACTGCGGATTTTCAAGGGGGATGCGGTAGCGTTTTTTTGTGATAATATTGCCATCAGCTTTAGCAAGCAGGTGCTGGTATGAGGTTTTGTCCAAGGGAAGATTGTATTCCTCATGCGCCATCATGCCAGCGCCTTTGTATGTGAGTGTGTATTTATCGCCGGATTGGCGAACCCTTACGACAGGGGCAATATTAAGATAAGCCTGCTCAATGGTTTGGCAAGGATAGGTTTCTAGGTCTGCCGGCAGGGATTTCAAGGTGAATTTGCGCTCAATTTCTATATGTTCCATTTTTTGTACTCCTTTCTGGCTTGGGCAGCAGTAAATGCTATGTCTTGTGTAAACAGAATTCGTATTTCTTAGATTCTCTAAAATTCTTAATTTATAAGTTTCAAAATTTCACTAATTATGTTAAAATAGTTTTATTATAATTGCAAGATATATTTTGAAGAATATAGTATGAAAAATGGAGGATTAGAGAATGAGTATCGAAATAACGCAAAGAGTCGGTATTTTTTTTGCAGCAGGTTTTGAGGAGATTGAGGCACTGACAGTAGTAGATTTATTAAGACGTACAGGAATTGAGGCGCTTTGTGTATCCATTGACAATGAAAAGCAAGTGACGGGCAGTCATAATATTACGGTTTTAATGGATACAGGAATTGATGCGCTTGATTTTGACAGTTTGGATATGATAGTATGTCCGGGAGGAATGCCAGGAACAAAACGATTGGAAGCCTGCACTAAGCTGACAGACAAAATAAAAGAATTTTATAATGATGGCAAGAGGATTGCCGCAATCTGTGCCGCACCGATGATATTTGGGCATATGGGGCTGCTGGAAGGAAAACCGGCGTGTATTTACCCAGGTATGGAAGCGGAGTTAAAAGGTGCAAATGTTGTCTACGACAATGTTGTAAGAGTGGAAAATGTAATTACCAGCCGTGGTATGGGAACAGCGATTGCGTTTGGGCTTCAGATTGTAGCGGAGCTTCTTGGCGAGAGTGCAGCACAGGAATTAGCGTATAAGATTGTATATCCATAGACTGTCCGCAAGCTGCCTGCTTACGGGTTGGGGTAGCAGAAGTGTCAATATAGGGAGGAGAAAGTATGACAGCATTGAGGAAAGAAGATGCTGATACAAAGGAAGGTTATACGGTTGAGGATATTTATGCCCTGCCGGAGGGAGAGCGTGCGGAACTGATTAATGGGCAGATTTATTATATGACGCTGCCAAGCAGAAGCCACCAGCGAATTGTCTTATCGCTAAGCCGGAAGATAGCGGATTATATTGAGGCGAATAAGGGTAACTGTGAGGTTTATGTTGCGCCGTTTGCTGTGTTTTTAAATAATGACGACAGCAATTATGTCGAACCTGATATTTCTGTAATCTGTGATACTTCCAGGCTGGATGAGAAGGGCTGTCACGGTGCGCCGGATTGGATTATCGAGGTGGTGTCCCCAGGAAATAAACAGATGGATTATCTTATAAAGCTTTTGAAATACAGCAACGCAGATGTGCGTGAATATTGGATTGTAGACCCATCGAGAGAACTGGTTACTGTATATGGATTTGAAAAGGAAACAACGGAACAGTATTCTTTCGGAGAGAATATTCCAGTAGGCATTTATGAGGGGGTTTCGATTCAGGTGATGTAGAATCAAAAATGATATATTGACAAATGTTAAGATAAAATTTATAGATCTTAGACTTTGTTTTTATAATTATGGGATTTATGCACAACTATTTTGACAATGGAGAAGGATAATGCTATAATAAAACAAAATGTGTACATTGAAATAATATATGTTTATTATATGATATTAGGGAAATTTAGTAAGAAGGTTTTGAAATGGTAATTACAGAACAGGAGTTTGAACGGATAACAAAATACATTAAGAAAAAGGCAGGTATTAACCTTACAGAGAAAAAAGTGCTGATTCAAGGGCGGCTGGGGAATTATCTGCAAAGAAACGGCTATCATTCCTATAATGAATTTATGGATTTGGTAGAGAAATATCCTACAGGCAAAGAAGCAAACCATTTAATGAATGCTCTTACCACAAATCATACTTTTTTCTGGCGGGAATATGAGCAGTTTTTATATTTAAGAGAACAAGTGATGCCAAAGCTAAAACAAAAAACAAGGGATTGGAGGATTTGGTGTGCAGCGTCTTCCACAGGAGAGGAACCGTATACGCTTGCGATGCTTTGTATGGATTTCCTGGGAATGGAGCATTCCAATTGGGATACCAAAATCTTAGCGACAGATATTGATACAAACGTTCTTGAGAAGGCGCAGCGCGGCGTATATACAAAGGAATCCGTCGAACAGCTTCCACAGCAGTATGTGCGCAGATTTTTCAAAAGTATCAGTCCTACCCAATATAGAGTAAAGGATGAATTAAAGAAAGAAGTGATATTTAGGCAGTTTAACTTAATGAATCAGCTGCCATTCCGTAAACCACTTCATGTTGTCTTTATTCGAAATGTTATGATCTATTTCGAGGATGCAACCAAGGAGCGGCTGCTCAATAATATTTATGATAAAATGGAGCCCGGCGGATACTTGTTTATTGGTTCTACGGAGTCTATTGGACAGACCAATACAAGATTTCGTTATATTCAGCCTTCAATATATAGAAAATAAACGAGGAAACAGAGTATGAGAAAATTGAAGCTGTTGGTAGTGACGGGAAGTTTTGAGTTAGGCTGTGCTTTAAGGAAAGTTCTGGAAACAGATAACAGTTTAGTGCTTGTAGCGGAAGCGCGGGATGCCTATTCTGCGCGAGATAAAATTATAAAATATGAGCCAGATGTTATGCTTTTGGGCAATGATCTTCCGCGTATGTCTGGTGTAACATTTTTGGAACGACTGATACCACAGTATCATATTCCCGCTGTGATGCTTGCTGATTCCCGTTATAAAGATAAGGCGTATGACGCGGGGGCAGCAGATTTTGTAGCATTTAATGAGCATGAAACAAATGGTGGAAGTTTAATAGAACGGCTGGTTTATGATAATATTGGATATCGGATAAAGAAAGCGGTGTATCCCAATTTGGATATGCTAACCGGAATGGCTTCACATCATGTACATGAATTCCAGTCCGCAGATGCTGCTTATTCTCGGAATATTATTGCAATCGGTGCTTCTACTGGAGGGACGGAAGCGCTTGTCACAGTAATGAAAGGGATACACAAGGATGCACCAGGCATTGTAATTGTGCAGCATATGCCAGAAGGGTATACGCAGATGTATGCCAAACGTCTTGATAACGAATGCGATGTATCTGTTAAGGAGGCAAAGACCGGAGATATTGTTCAGCGCGGACAGGTGCTTTTAGCACCCGGAGATAAACAAATGCGTATTGTTAAAATAAATCATCAGTATCAGGTAGAGTGTCATGTGGGACCAAAAGTAAGCGGGCACTGTCCTTCGGTTGATGTATTGTTCGAGTCCGTTGCAAGGGTTGCCGGAAAAGATGCAATCGGCGTACTCCTGACAGGCATGGGTAGAGATGGCGCGCAAGGACTTCTGGAAATGAGAAAAGCAGGAGCATATACAATTGGTCAAGATGAGAAATCTTGTATTGTTTATGGGATGCCCAAAGCGGCCTTTGATATCGGAGCTGTTACAGTACAAGTACCGTTAGAGCAGATTTCACAAAAAATTTATTATGAACTTGATAAAAAGTATTGAAAAAGGTTGCAAAATATAGTATTTGTATATAAGTTTAAGAACATATTAATCTAAGAACTAATTAATTTATTAAATAAATTGATTTAATATTATTAAATTATG
>ERZ778496.1184-NODE-1184-length-19793-cov-15.234776_pt1 | contig 19793 bp, 19 predicted proteins | sample MGYA00433099_ERZ778496 | MGnify/ENA primary metagenome ERZ778496 (study PRJEB29527, sample SAMN07138962) | mouse gut metagenome | material: feces | host: mouse | place: China:Nanjing | collected 2016-01-25 ... | reverse complement strand
GTAAAAGAATAAAACTCTACGATTGTGCAATGAATCTTGATGAAATCTTTGGTAAGAGCAAGCTTATGAGAATAATCAAAAGGGAAAGTATCCTTTGAGATTTGTGCTAAAGCCTAGCAATTCTAAATTTAAATATCCAAAAATTCCCAAACTCAAAGCAGTAATGAGTTTATCTGGGGTTCCGCCTGTTTTGAAGCGCATAAAGTTTGGTGTGATATGAAATTTGCGGCTAGTAAAAGGTAGGAGTAATGGCACGCCGCTTAATGTCATCATATCGCCAATGAGATGAAAGATGCAGCCAAGTAACAAGCCAATTCCAAAGATTTCTATATTTTGGGCTTGTATAATACCGCCAAATGCTTTGGCAAACTCTGCGACAAATGGAATCTCATTCCAAAGATTTTTGTCTAATGCACCTAAAAGGAGTAATAAGATTCCAAGCAGGACGACAAAGCAGAGGCTATGTGTAAAGCCGCGATGTCCAAAAATAGATTGAATGAGATTAGAAACACCTAAGGTTTTTTTGCCAAGTAAAGAGTTTGGTTCATCAATATCTGGCAAAAGAGAGCCAAGAGCCACTGCTCCATAAAGAATTCCTAAATCTGTGCCATTTAATGGAGTATTTGTCATGGCATTGAAACATACGATTCCGCCCGCGCCAAGTCCAAGTCCAAAGCTAATATGTGTTCTACCTAGCATTAAAAGCCTTTAAAATTATAATTGTGTGCGGACAATGAGGCTTTTAGGCAAATTGAATTTTGAAATAAATTCTTCTTCCTTAATCCTTTGTTCGCCCTTATCCACCTCGTGGTCAAATCCTACTAAATGTAAGATTCCGTGAATAAAAAGTAGAGCAATCTCCTCCTCTATGCTATGTTTTAGTCGCCAACTAATCTCTTGTGCATATTCCACAGAAATAACAATACTACCCAAAATAGGGCTAAACTTTGTGTTTAATGGAAAGGAAAGCACATCTGTTGGTGTTGCGATTCCGCGAAATTCTGCATTTAGTTGAGTGATTTTGGTATTATCTACCAAAATCAATTCACAGGGTTTGAGTGGTAGCTTTAAATCTTGCAAAATAGCTTCTAAAATAGAATTTAAAAATGCTACAAATTCTTGTTTTAATGTGAAATTGCTTTGATTTTCTATATCAATGCGTTTCAATTTCCAACCCCACAGGACAATGGTCACTTCCTTGTATTTCAGGATAGATTTTTGCGTCAATGAGTTTGGAGTTTAATGCACAAGAACATAAAAAATAATCAATCCGCCACCCTGTATTATTTGCTCTTGCTTTTCCCATATAGCTCCACCAGCTATATGCTCCTTCTAAGTTTGGATAAAAATAACGAAAAGTGTCTGTAAATCCAGCATTAAGTAGAGTCGTCATTTTGCCCCTTTCTTCATCGGTAAATCCAGCATTTCTGCGATTATTTTTAGGATTCTTTAAATCAATCTCTTGATGTGCTACATTTAAATCTCCACATAGAATAACAGGTTTTTTTTGTTCTAAGGATTTTAGGAATCTTAAAAAGTCATCTTCCCATTGCATACGATAGTCTAGTCGCTCTAATTCTCGCTTAGAATTTGGCGTATAGACATTGACAAGAAAAAAATCATTGAATTGTGCAGTAAGGATTCTTCCCTCTTTGTCATGGTGTTCTATGCCCATATCGTAATCTATGCTAAGGGGTTGTGTCTTGCTTAAAATCACAACACCAGAATACCCCTTTTTCTCTGCACTATTCCAATAATCTTGATAGTTTGGAAAGCTAAAATCCGCTTGACTTTTTTGCATTTTGGATTCTTGAATACAAAAAACATCTGCATTAATTGTATTGAAAAAATCCATAAAGCCTTTATTCATACAGGCTCGCAAACCATTAACATTCCAAGAAATTAGTCTCATTTTTCTCCTTTTTTGCTTTTAAGTTTTGCAAAGAATGTGCCAAAAATAGCAAGGCTTACAAATACACTCAATAAAACCCACATCGTATTTTGTCCAAAATATTTGAGTTGAGAATCTAAGCTTTCTAGCAAATATGCCCAACATAGAATCGCAATGTTTGTGCCACTAAGAACGACAAGGAGATTCAGCCAGACTTTTAGGTGCATAAAATATCCGATTGCTGCACCTACAATAGGACCTGTCATCCAAAAGGGTAACCATACAAATGCAAACAAACCCACGATTCCATATTTTTGAATCGGTTTTTCATATTTTTGCGCAACCTGATAGATTGAAGCAAAAAATTGTTCAGTTCTTTTAAAAGTGCTAATCCCTTGAATACTCCATACAAAAAGCGGATAAAGAATTATCACCATTGTGTTTTCAATATAGATATTTAAAATTGTAGCCCAAAAAGTATTAAATTCTAATGCTAAAGCCAATGAAATTCCAGCAGCCCGCCCAAACACAAGAGAGCTTAAACCTATACTTAGAAGTTTATCCCCTATACCATTTTGCAGTAAAAAACAAGTGATGATGGCTAAAGCGTAAAAGGTTAGCAATGTGATTCCGCATAAAAAGAGTTTTGTCTCCCCATTATGCGGTTGCACAAAAATTAAACGATAAAGCGCAGAATCTCTCATTGTTTTGGGTGTTGGACGCTTCCGTGATAGAATGGCACACATTGCTCTGTGCTTTCTCCTATCACAGGTTTTGCAACATTCTGCGCACCTTTTTTGATTTGTCCAAAAAGTGAAGTTGCGAGATTGACTGCAGTAGAAATGGTGGTTTGAGTGATTTCAATTTTGGGATTATCCAATGTGCCTTTGATTTTTTGAGAATATTTTGCACAATCTTTATTATCTAGCAATCCGATGGTAAAGTTTTCAAAAGCATTGTTATTAAGATTGATTGCGCCAACTGCTGCTAATCGTGTTTTTTTTGTGGCAAAAGCAACATCTTGCGCGGTTGCGATTCCGTTTTTTATATCAAATTTTGCTTCTAATTCTTTGATGACGCTTTTGGCTTCTATTACCGCATTTAGTCCTAGCATGCCGACATTTGTGCCTTTTGTTGCGGCGATTCCCAAAGGACCTGCAAGCACAAATGCGCCAACATCTAAGAGGCTAATACTGCTACTTTTTTCAAAATTACTCACAAGTGCATCAATATCTACACTATAAATTTCTAAATCTTTGCTGTTTAGTTCCGCAATTCCATTAAGATTTTTTAGAATCGTTTGAGAATCTTTGCCTTTAATTACTAAGTCTGCATTCGCATTTAGGATTCCCCCTTTGACTAATTTGCCATTGCCTGTAAAGTTAGCGATTTTTTTCACATCTAAATTTGTGCCTTTTAACACAAGTTTTTCATTGGCAAGTTTAATGTCTAAATCGCCAAAATCTTTGTTTTGCAAGCTAAGGCTTGGAATTTCATTTGCAAAAGCAGCATTTCCTTTAAGAGAAAGTGCGCCTTTAAGAGTCATATCCAATGGATTGATGTTAGCAATTTCGGGTGTGTTTAGGTTAAAGTCTGCACTATAAGCATTGTTGGGTAGATTGATTTTAACATTGCTGATTTCTACATTCAAATCTTTGCCATTTGCTTTAATCTGCGCATTTCCATTTCCATTTTTTAAACTCCCACTTCCGTTAAGAGCCAAAGAAATATCTTGTTTGAATTTCATTCCACTTAACGCGTTAAGTGTGGCTTTGGCAAGGGTGATTTGTTTGGAATCTATTTCAAAATCTCCATCAAAGCTAGAATCTTTGAAATTTTTAAGATTTGCCTTTACATCAAGCTGCCCCTCTGCGGCATAGTTAAATAATTTGGCGAGTTTTTGCAAGTTGAGATTGTGAATATCTAATTCTACATTTTCAGGCGAATAATCTTTCAAAGCAACATTGGCAAGTAGCTTGGAATCAAACAAATCACTTTGCACTTTTGTTTTGAGTCTTTTGGAGTCTCCATTAATTTCTGCATTGAGAATATTGTTGTTTGCAAGTTGGATTCCTTGATAATTCAGGCTTGTAATGGTGCTATTTAATTTTGAGGCTAGATTATAATCTAAAGTATCTAGATTGATTTTGTCTATTTTAGCGTTTAAATTTACCGCGCCGTTTGCATTATAAGGTGTGGCATTGGTATATTTGGCAATGAGATTCAAGATTTCTTGCAAATTCAAATCTTGCGCACTGATTGTCAAGTCTTTTGGCGTATAGTTTGGCAAGTTGATATGTGCCAAAATAGGATTTGTAATGAGATTTAAGGCGAGGGTTGCCTCTTGGTTAGTAATTTTGCTTGATTTTAGGTTAATATTTGCAATCACGGGAGATTTAAGCATTATTCCACCAAAGCCGATTTTTTCAAGGCTAATTTTAATCTCTCCATTGGTTGCATAGTCGTTCAAGCTTGCTTGAAGATTGCTAGAGCTAAGATTTAAGTAGCTAGAAGAAGCAAGCAAGGTTGTAATGATAGAATCTTTTTGTGCTTTACCATTAATTGCAAGTTTGATTGGTTCATTGGGTAAAAGGATTCCATAGTTTTTATTTAAGAGTGAGATATTTGGAGAGAGCGCATTAGAGGCGATTTGGAATCCTCCGCTTGGCGCGCTTAGATTGGAAATATCCATATCCGCATTAAGTAAAATTTTGCCACTTACATATTTGGGTTGATTTAAAAAGGCGAGCAGAGATTCGGCTTTAATACCTTCTTTACTAGTGATAAATAATCTTTTAGGATTATAATCTTTGAGTGTAATATCTGCATTAATTAGGCTATTAAATGCAGTGATGTCAGCTTTTACATCTATGTCGCCTCCATTTTTTTTCACTTCTCCATTAAGACCAATTCCCCCATTAAGCTTCATGCCGATGAGCTGCTCATAAGGGCTTAAGTCTTTAATAGCTGCGTGAATTTGTGCATTAGTGTTAAGGGTGAAAAGCGAATAGTCGCCATTGAGTGTAATTTGAGATTTTTGTTTGTCTGTGATGCTAAACGCATATTTGCTAAAACCTAGCTTAAAATGTGTAAATTCTAAGCCAATGGGAGCTTTTTCATTTGCAATTTGTGTGATTTTGTTTTTTAAAAATTCATTGCCACTGCTTGAGAAAAGCCAAGTTAAAGTAGTGCCGATGATGAATAAAAAGAGGACGATTAAGATTCCTAAAATTTTCAAAATTTTTTTCATTTGATTTGCCTTTCTTTTGGGGAAATTATAAAAATTGTCGTAATTTTAGCAAAATTAAATTAATAAAGCTAAAACAAGGAGAATAAAAATAAAGTTTTTATACTTTATAGAATCATAAAAAATGCCGATATATAATTCGTAGTTCTTTTTATAAAAGGATACAAAATAAACAGAAAGGAGTCTGTTATGATTTCAGGAATTGATAGCGGTTCTGTGGTAGCAAGCGGTAATTTGAATGTTTTAAAAAAGGCAATACAAAGCGAAGAGGCACTAATGAGCTCTCTTATCAATGGAATGCAAAATACACAAGCAAATTTGCAAACTCAAGCCCCAGTAGAATCTACACAAGCTCCACAGCCAAGTGTGAATAAATTGGACATTATGGCATAAGTTTAAAGCACTTTTGTGCTTTAGGCAAATCTTTCTTTAAATCAAATTTATTCTTTGAATTTATTTTTTATTTACAAATTATTTTCTATAATCGCCAATTTTGTTTTTGAATTTTAAATAAAAGAGTGCGAATTGATAATGATACAGCAAAATCTTTCAACAAAGTTAGCAAATTACATTATGCGTTATGCGACGCAGCATTATCTGCATTTAAAAAAAAACAAGCGGACTAAACTTCCTTTGCCTAATCCACAAAAAGTCAAAAGTAAAAATTATTTGCTTTATATCCATATACCATTTTGTGCAACGCTTTGCACTTATTGTTCTTTTAATCGTTTTTTGTTTCAAGAAGAAAAAGCACGCATTTACTTTATGAATTTGCGCAAAGAAATGCAAATGGTAAAAGACTTGGGATATGATTTTAGTGCTGTTTATGTGGGAGGTGGGACAACTTCTATTTTACCTGATGAATTGTGCAAAACACTTGATTTAGCCAAAGCACTTTTTAATATTCAAGAAGTCTCTTGTGAGTCTGACCCTAATCATCTGCAAAGAGAGACTTTAGAGCAATTTAAAGGGAGGATTGATAGGCTTTCTGTGGGTGTACAAACCTTTGATGATGGAATCTTACGCAAGATTGGACGTTATGAGAAGTTTGGTGGCGGAGAAGTAACGCGTCAAAAGCTTGAATCTGCTTTGGGGATTCTACCTATTTTAAATGTGGATTTAATCTTTAATTTTCCTAATCAAACACAAGAAATGCTTGCGCGAGATTTAAAAATTATTCAAGAATTAAAACCGAATCAACTGACGACTTATCCCTTGATGTCCTCTCCCTCTGTAAAAAGTATTTTAAAACGTTCTATCGGGGAAGTGGATTTGCAAAATGAAGCACGACTTTATGCGCAGATTTTGGACACTCTTTCTTCGGATTTCATTCCTTTATCTAGTTGGGCATTTTCATATAAAGGCAGTGAAATTTTTGATGAATATGTAGTCAATAATGACGAATATGTTGGGATTGGCTCGGGGTCATTTAGTTTTTTAGATGGCACATTGTATGTGAATACCTTTTCTTTGAAAAACTATGCACAAAAAATCCAAAATGGACAAATGGGAGTAGAAAGAGAGCGTAAATATTCTAAAAAATCGCAATTGCAATATCGTTTAATGGTAGAACTTTTTGGTGGGGAGGCAAACAAGGAGAGATTTAAAATGTTGTATGGTGCAGATTTAGAGAAAGATTTACTAAAAGAAGTTACTTTTTTGCGTTTGAGCGGTAATATTGTCAAAAAAGGCACATCGTATTATCCAACACAAAAAGGGAAATACCTCTTTCTTTCTATGATGAAAGAATTTTACATTGGTATGGATTGTGTGCGTGAGGAGTCTCGTGCAATGCTTCAAGAGGAGGATATGTAATAAGAATAAAGTTTAAAAAGACTTTATTGCAACTTTATCAAAAAATGTTACAATTTCAGAATTTTTAAAAATGAGGTGGAAATGCTAAACTATCAAACTTTACGTCCTTTTATTTTTAAAACCAATCCAGAAACTGCGCATACAATCATAGAATTTTTGAGCAAAATCGCTCCAAAGATTCCAGCTTTTTTGCCTTTTTTGTCTTATAAGAATTGCTTGAAAGATTCTATTTTGATGCAAGAAATTGATGGAATGCGCTTTTATAATCCTGTGGGATTGGCAGCAGGATTTGACAAAAATGCTAAGATGATAGAATTGCTTTGCGCACTAGGTTTTTCACATTTAGAGCTAGGAGCGGTAACGCCTTTAGCGCAAAGCGGCAATGATAAGCCGCGTCTTTGGCGACATATAGAAGAGGAATCTATCCAAAACGCAATGGGATTCAACAATGAGGGAATGAGTATGGTAAATGCGTACTTAAAGAATCTTTTTCCCTTTGTTGTGCCTTTGGGTGTGAATATTGGTAAAAATAAAATTACTTCACAAGAAGAATCTCTTAAGGATTATTTGACTTTAGCGCGCAATTTTGCACAAAGTAGTGATTATTTGAGCGTGAATCTTTCTTCGCCTAATACACCAAATTTGCGTGATTTGCAAAATATTAATTTCATTCAAGAGCTTTTTAGTAGTCTTTGTCAAGTTTATACTAAGCCAATTTATTTAAAAATTGCTCCTGATTTGGAGATAGATTTTGCTTTGAGTTTGATTGAAGCAGCGATAAAAAGCGGAGCAAAAGGCATTATTGCAACCAATACGACTTTGGATTATAGTCTTGTTGCACGACCACAAGATAGAGGAGGAATTAGCGGAAAGGTTTTAGCCTCAAAAAGTCGCGAAATGTTGAAACAGATTGCGCTTTATTTGAAGAATACAAATCAAAAAACAACGCTTATAAGCGTGGGTGGAATCTCAAATGCACAGGAGGCTTACACAAGGATTCGTTTGGGTGCAAATCTTGTGCAAGTTTTTAGTGCGCTGATTTTTGAGGGACCAAGTTTAGTAAAACAAATCAATTTAGATTTAAAAAATTTTTTAGAACGTGATGGATTCAACCATATTGGTGAAGCGGTAGGCGTGGATTTATGCAATTAATCTGCATAATTTTTAGAATTTTTTGTGTTAATTTATTTTTAGTAGGAGTTTTGATGGCGGAAAATAGCCCGATAAAATCTGTGCTTCCAAAACATTATCAAACGACACTGAAAAATGGTTTGGAAGTTGTAGTGATTCCATTAAAGAATCAAAGTAATGTGATTACGACTAATGTATTTTATAAAGTCGGTAGTCGTAATGAGACAATGGGCAAAAGTGGAATCGCACATATGCTAGAACATCTAAACTTTAAATCCACTAAGAATTTAAAGGCAGGAGAATTTGATAGGGTTATCAAAGGTTTTGGTGGTTCTACAAACGCCGCAACGAGCTTTGACTATACGCATTATTATATTAAATCTAGCACGCAGAATCTTGGCAAATCTTTAGAGCTTTTTAGTGAGCTTATGCAAAATTTGAGCTTAAAAGATGAGGAGTTTCAACCCGAACGCAATGTTGTAGCGGAGGAGAGGCTATGGCGGACAGACAATAACCCTATGGGTTATTTGTATTTTAGACTTTTTAATACAGCTTTTATCTATCACCCTTATCATTGGACTCCTATTGGTTTTATGGAAGATATTAAAGCTTGGAGCATTGAAGATATTCGCGCATTCCATAGTCTTTATTATCAACCTCAAAATGCGGCAATTGTGATTGCGGGAGATATAGACGAAAAAATCGCCCTAAAGGAAGTCAAAAAGTATTTTGAAAAGATTAAAAACAAAAAAGAGATTCCATTACAATTACATACAAAAGAACCCAAACAAGAGGGTGAGCGCAGAGTGGAAGTGCATAAACCAAGCGAAGTGGAGATTTTGGCACTTGCATTTAGAACTCCTCCTTTTAATCACAAAGACCAAATTGCTCTTAGTGCATTAGGCGAGATTCTAAGTGGTGGCAAGAGTAGCCCGCTTGTTAGCGAGATTGTGGATAAGAAACGGCTTGCCACAGAAATTTATGCTTACAATATGGATTTGCAAGATGATGGATTATTTATTTTTATGGGATTGGCAAATGTAGGTGTGAGCCTAGAAAAGTTAGAAAAGGCAATTTTACAAGAAATTGAAAAAGTAAAGCTTGGGAAACTCAACGAGGCGGAATTGCAAAAAGCAAAAACAAATTTGCGCGCAAATTTTTTATACGAGCTAGAATCTAGCAGTGGCGTAGCAAGCTTGTTTGGAAGCTATATCGTACGCAATGATTTAGAATCCCTCTTGCATTTTGAGCAAGATTTTGATAGCTTAAGCTTAGAAGAAATTGTTGCAGTGGCGCAAAAATATTTTGTTCGCTCAAATGCAACAATTTTAACCCTGACAAAATAAGGAAAACAATGCAAGTAGAAAATCAAGTCAAAGGCGCAATGACTGCATTAATCACGCCTTTTAAAAATGCTCTGTTGGATTTGGAAAGTTATGAATCTTTGATTAGAAGACAGATTCAATATGGTATTGATGTTATCGTGCCTGTTGGCACAACAGGTGAGAGTGCAACATTAAGCCACAAAGAGCATAAAGAATGTATTGAAGTTGCAGTGAGCGTCTGTAAAGCAAGTCGCAAGGAGGGGCATAATGTCAAGGTTTTAGCGGGTGCTGGAAGTAATTCTACGCAAGAAGCAATTGAGCTTGCTAAATTTGCACAAAGTTGCGGAGCAGATGCAATTTTGTGTGTTACACCTTATTATAATAAGCCAACACAAGAGGGCTTGTTTTTGCATTACAAGGAGGTTGCAAATGCAGTAAGCATTCCTCTTATGCTTTATAATGTGCCGGGTCGCACGGGTGTGAATTTGGAAACAAAAACTATTTTGCGACTTTTTAATGAGATTCCAAATATTTATGGAGTCAAAGAAGCAAGTGGTAGCATTGAAAAGGTAATAGATTTGAATATGAATGCTAAAGATTTGAGCATTGTAAGTGGCGAAGATGCAATTAATTATCCTATTTTAAGTTGTGGTGGGGTAGGTGTGATTTCTGTTACTTCCAATCTTTTGCCAAACAAAATTGCGGAATTAACACACGCACTTTTGCAATCGCATAATTATGAACGCGCAAGAGAATTAAACAATGAACTTTACGCAATTAATAAAGCGTTGTTCATAGAAAGCAATCCGATTCCAATCAAGGCAGCAATGTATTTAAGCGGACTTTTAAAAACATTGGAATATCGTTTGCCATTGGTTGCTCCATCGGCACAAAATATAGAATATCTTGAAAAAATTTTAAGTCAATATGAGGTAGTAAAATGAATGAAAATTTCAAAGGCAAAACTTTAGTTATTAGTGGTGCGACGCGTGGAATCGGAAAAGCGATTCTCTATCGTTTTGCGCAAAAGGGTGTAAATATTGCATTTACTTATAATAAAAATGTAGAAGAAGCAAATAAAATCATAGCAGATGTGGAATCGCAATTTTTTATCAAAGCCAAAGCTTATCCTTTAGATGTTTTGCAACCAGAGACTTATAAGGATTTGTTTGCAAAAATTGATGAAGATTTTGAGAGGATAGATTTTTTTGTGAGCAATGCGATTATTTATGGCAAGAGTGTCGTGGGAGGGTTCGCGCCTTTTATGCGCTTGAAACCTAAAGGACTAAACAATATCTACACTGCTACCGTACTTGCTTTTGTTGTCGGTGCGCAAGAAGCAGCAAAGAGAATGCAAAAGGTAGGCGGTGGAAGTATTATTTCCCTTAGCTCCACAGGGAATCTCGTGTATATGCCAAATTATGCAGGGCACGGTAACTCAAAGAATGCCGTAGAAACAATGGTGAAATATGCTGCAATGGAGCTTGGAGAGTATAATATTCGCGTTAATGCAGTGAGTGGTGGTCCCATTGAAACAGATGCATTAAAGGCATTTCCGGATTTTGCCGAGATTAAAGAAAAAGTGGTAGAGCAAAGCCCACTCAATCGTATGGGAGCTCCAGAGGATATTGCGGGGGCTTGTTTATTTTTATGCGATAGTAGCGCAAGTGCTTGGCTTACAGGACAAACGATTGTGATTGATGGAGGAACAAGCTTTAAATAGAGTGAAAAAGATGATGAAATTAGAATCTTTACCGAATGGCTTGACTATTCTTCGGATTATATTTGCTTTTCTTTTGCTTGCAATAATTCTCTATGGAAAGTGGATTCTTCCACCCCCCATCCACCCTAGTTGGATTAATTATTTCGCCTGTTTGGTGTTTTGTCTCGCAAGTATTACGGATTTTTTTGATGGCTTTATTGCGCGCAGTTTCAATGTTTCAAGCATTTTTGGAGAAATTTTTGACCCGCTTGCTGATAAATTGTTGATGTTATCTGCATTAATTGGGCTTTTGGTATGGAATCGCGCAGATGTGTGGGCAGTCTTTTTGATTCTTAGTCGCGAATTTTTTATTACCGGATTGCGTGTAGTGGCTGCGAGCAAAGGAATCAAAGTTGCGGCTTCTAATCTTGGTAAATATAAAACAGGCTTGCAAATTACTGCAATTGCATTTTTGCTTATGGATTATTCTTTTGCCAATATGACTTTGTGGCTTGCGGTAGTTTTGACACTTTATTCAGGCTATGATTATGTTAAAATGTATGCAAAGGCGCGCTAAATGGGAATAATTAGCTCAATTTTAGTCTTATCTTTTTTGGTTTTTTTTCATGAATTGGGGCATTTTTTGGCAGCTAAACTTTTTGGCGTGCGTGTGGAAGCTTTTAGTATAGGTTTTGGTAAAACAAGAATCTTTAAAAAACAAATCGGCGAGACAGAATATTCTTTGCGTCCCATTCCATTAGGAGGATTTGTTCAGCTTAAAGGGCAGAGCGACTTTGATCCTATGATGCGTGATACTGCTAGTGATAGTCTTTATGGTATTGCAGCTTATAAGCGATTGCTGATTTTAGCCGCAGGTTCGTGTTTTAATCTCTTGTTAGCTTTTTTGCTTTTTGTCGCCATTGGCTTAATGGGGAAAAATGAATTAGCTCCTGTGGTGGGTAAAGTAGAAACAAATATGCCAGCGGAAATTGCTGGGTTACGCAGTGGCGATGAAATTCTTAGCATTAATGGACAAAAAATTCAAACTTGGGAAGCATTGAGCCAAACGATTGCCAAATCCAAAGGGGAGCTAGAGATTGTATTTTTGCGAGACTCTAAAGAGTATCAGACGATTTTAATCCCCAAAATAGGAGAATCCAAAAATCTCTTTGGTGAGAAGATTGCGCGTCCTTTAATTGGGATTTTTTCTAGTGGAGAGGTAAGGCTTGTGTCTTATTCTTTTGTGGATTCTATTTCCTATGCTTTTGGTCAGACTTTGGAATCTAGCAAGTTAATCTTGCAAAGCATTGAAAAAATGTTGAGTGGCGTTGTGCCATTGAGCGAAGTAGGGGGTGTAGTTTCTATTGTGAGCATTACCAAAAAGGCAAGTGAATTAGGGATTGTTACGCTTTTTGCATTTACTGCTTTGATTTCTGTAAATCTTGGAATCTTAAATTTACTTCCGATTCCAGCCCTTGATGGTGGGCATATTCTTTTTACATTTTATGAAATGCTAACAAAAAGAATTCCAACACAAAATACTTTTTATCGTTTAAGTATGGCAGGTTGGATTGTGTTATTGGGACTTATGGGGCTTGGATTGTATAATGATATTTTACGCATTCTTAATGGAACAATGCCTTTTTAAAGGAGATTTATGCAAGAAAAATTAAATCAGAATCTAATAGATGTAATAGAAAGAATTGAAAAAGCAAGAATTGCGGTAGATAGGCACAGAATCGTGCGCTTGGTTGCAGTGAGCAAATATTCTACACAAGAGAAAATCACAGCACTTTATGCTTGTGGGCAACGCGCCTTTGGTGAAAATAAAGTGCAAGACTTGAAAGCGAAATCTGAAATCTTAGAATCTCTTCCACTAGAATGGCATTTCATCGGCTCTTTGCAGAGTAATAAAATTAACGCACTTTTAAGCCTCAATCCCTTTATGCTCCAAAGCTTACATTCTTTGGAGTTAGCAGAGCAATTACAAAAGCGATTGCAAAAAGAAAATAAGGCTTTGCGCACCTTGTTGCAAGTCAATAGTGCCAAAGAGGAGAGCAAAAGTGGCTTTATGCCAGAAGTTGCACAAGAAATGTATTGCAGGATTTTGGAAACTTGCCCAAACATCAAGTTGTGCGGTTTGATGAGTATTGGTGCGCATACAGATGAAAAAAAAATGATTCAAAAGAGTTTTGAGCAAACATATAGGATTTTTGAATCTCTGCAAAATAAAGGTGCAAAGACTTTAAGTATGGGAATGAGTGAGGATTTTGAGCTTGCGATTGCTTGCGGAAGCAACTGCGTACGTCTAGGAAGTGTGCTATTTAAATAGAATCAAAAATTTCATTGTGCTAGTGAGTAAGCATACATTGCGAAGTGCTTTGCCTAAAAAGCATTTTTTATTTGCGATTCCATATTTCTTATAAATGATATTATGGATTGCTATGAAAGTTTCAAATTTTCTCGCAAGAACACCCATTGCTTTATTCTGCAAATTTATAATATAGAATCTTGCTTGCTGCATTTTTGCGAAATCTCGCAAGGATATAGCGGAATCACAAAGGCGTGGGTTTATAGAGTTTTGTTTTTAAATTCCATTGTTGCACAAGCATAGATTTCAGAGGTTTTTGGCAAATAATGCAAGAATTGATTTATAAATTGTGTGTTCAAAAATAATTTGCCACAGACAACGATGCCTTTTGTTTGGTAGTTTTCCTCCATATCACGACTAAAATTAGCAAAAAATTCCGCTAAAGAATCCAAGATTCCAAAGCATAGCAACTCGTTCTCTACTCCAGCAAGTCTGAAGCTCATAACAGAACGCAAGGTTTGCAAAGTGTTTAAGGAGATTTTACCCTCTGTGTTGCGCTCTAGTCTAAAATCGATGCGCGGACCTTTTTTGCCCAAAAATTTCCATGCACATTCTATCACAGCATTTGCGCTTGCTTTGAGATTGTGAGATTCACCTAAGCCTAGTAAGACACCGCACATTCCCACCAAGTCTAATAGATTTTGTGAGGGGACAGAATTTTTGGGGAGAGATTCTAGAGCGTGGATTATGGATTCAAAATGAGATGAAAAATTTTTTAACAAACTTTGTGTGGTTTGGTTTAGGGTTTTGAATGTCTCAAGGATTGTTCCTAGGTTGCTTTCAAAGTTAAATGTGAGTGCTTCTTTGAAATTCTCATTAAAATATACCCAAAAAAGCGTGCGATTCTCACCAAGATAAAGTGCATTGACACGATTTAAAGAATCCTTTGTAATAGCTTGCAAGAAAGCATTGGCAATAGAATTGGGTTTGTAAGATTCAAAGCGATGTGGCAAGATAAGGGAGTTTTGCGCAATGCTTAAAGTCAGGGGTTTGGAATCTTCAGCAACAAATTCACAGATTCCATTTTTTCTTTTTTGTCGGAGTGGCAACAAATATAGACCTAAAGAGGAATCCAAAAATTTACTCAAAAGAACTAAATAAGGCTCAAAAGGCAAAAGGACATTCACTTGCGCAATAGGGAAGAAATGTTGAAAAATGCTTTTAGGAGCAAGCTTCAAAATGGGTTTTTCCAAAGTTGCTAAGGCTTGCAATTCCTCATTTTCTACCCTAAAAAGCATTTTGACATTGATAAGGGAGTAGGGCATAAAGCAAAAATCCTCTCCAATCTCCTCTAAATTTGGCGGATTGTTTTCCTCTAAAAGCACCAACTCCTTTTTGCCAAAAATTGTTTTGACAAAGATGCACTCATTTTGCTTCAAAAGATTTGCAAGAGTTTGGAGAGATTCTATCAAATCTTGTGCATTTTGAATCTCGTTTCTTTGCTCCTCTTTTAAAAATGTCATTTTGGTGGGCTGAAAATCTATCCATTGCGCCCATAGGTTACAGAAATTCGGGGATTCTTTGTTGCTTAATTGTTGCAGCTCCAAAGGGGTTAGAAAGTGAGTTACAAAGAGATGATTTAAGGAAATTAAATTCTCTTTAGAGAAAGATTCTAAAACAATCAACTCTTTAAAAGTCCATTGTAAAGAAAGTGGAATATAGTTTTGCAAAGAATCGCTAAAGTTCAAAATTTCTTGTTGGCTTCCCTGCACCTCTAGCCTAAAAGAATCTTGAGAATTTTGCACAAATTGCCCTTGTAGGTTGGTTTTTCTTAGGGCAAAATGTAGAGATTTGAGTAAGAAATTTTGAATATTGTGCGGGAAAGCAAGTTTAGCGATTTGTTGGAAAACGAAAGCGACAATTAAGTGGGATTCCAACTCTGAAGTTTCAGAAGTCATTTAGTATCCTTTGTAGGAGAAACGTGCAATTTCTTGCAAATCTTGATAAGAGGTTTTGGAGATTTGAACGCCAAGTGATTCTAAGTAGTGAATTGCTTGGGATTCCATTAGCTTTGCGCCCTGTTTGACTTCCTCTGTGAGTTCAAAGGTTGGATTTTCTCCAATAATAAAAGGTTTAATGCCTAAAATCTTTGTTGGCGGTAAATCTCCTAACATTTCAATCATTCGTAGGGTTTGGAGCATTTCTACTTCGTGCGCACTACCAGCCCAAGTGATTTGGTTAGGAATTGCACGAAAGTCAAAAAAATAAACATCACCTATTTTGGCATCTTTTGCGTCAATAGAATCTATAATCAACACAGAATCGTATTGCGTGATAAGGGGAATTAAATGTTGAGCCATTGTCCCGCCATCTACAATCTCCACACAATGCTCACCGCTAAAAGTATAATTGAGTTTCAATAGATTGGATAAATGCACACCAATCCCCTCATCACCAAATAGAATATTGCCAATGCCCAACACGAGGATTTTCATTTATTTTAAAATGCGGAAATGCGATTCGCAAGGAATCGCATTGGGTATTTATGCTTGCTCATCTTTTTCAAATTTGACGCCGCTAAAAATCGTATCTACACCAGCACCAGGGAATTTCGCGCTATTCCAGCTTGCCATATAAATATGAATTGGAATAAAAATAACGAATGCCCAAGTTAAAATATGGTGGATTAAGCGCACATTAGCGATTCCGCCACAAAGCACTTCCAAAGGTTTCATTAAAGGCGCGATGAATCCCCCCAAGCCCTCGTGATAAACATGCGCATAAAGCACAAGTCCGCTAAGAGAAATTGCAATAATTAAAAGCATTACACCTAAGTAAGTTGCAAGCTGTAAGGGATTGTAAGCACCTTTTAAATGAGGATGTCCGCCAAAAAGTAGATAGCTTTTCAAGACGCCAAACCACACAAAAGGATTGAAAAAATCCAAAATAGAGCGACGCTCTAATGCACATTCTTTTGTCAAAAGTAGATAAAGGCGAAAAATAGTTACTGCAATGAGTAAGAAGCCAAGAATCAAATGCCAACTGCGCATTAAAGCATAAAGAAACCCCACAGGTTCGCCTGTGAAATTATTAGGTGCTAAAAAAGGATAAGCAAGATAGAATCCTGTTGCAATTAATCCAAAAATTGCTAATGCTCTAATCCAATGGAAAATCCGTGTGAGTTTTGAAAACTCAAGCACAGCTTTGTATCTTGTTTCCATAATTTCTCCTTAAATTTTACAATTCATCGCAATGGGGTCAAGTCTATATTGGCTGATTTCATTCCCTTTTGTATCCATTAAATGCACTGCACACGCGATACAAGGGTCAAAGGAATGGATAGTCCGCACGATTTCTAGCGGTTTGGTAATATCTTGCACTTTGATTCCAACTAATGAAGCTTCATAGGGTCCCATTTGATTTTTAGAATCTTTTGGTCCTGCATTCCAAGTACTTGGCACAACTGCTTGATAATTTGCTACGACGCCGTCTTTGATTCTTACCCAGTGGCTTAGTGTCCCGCGTGGAACATTACCAATGTAACGCCCTTTGTATTCTTTGTTTTTGTCAATCTTATAAGGAGCGCAAGTGGTTTGGTCGCCTGTTTTGAGATTTGCTACCAAAGAATTAAAAGCTTCTATGCCATAATCTGTGGAAAGCTTGCATTCCAAAAGTCGTGCTGCAGTTCTACCCAATGTGCTAAAAAGTGCTTCAATTGGTAATCCCGTATCTTCTAGGAATTGTGTTGCAATTTTTGTGATACGAGGATTCTTGGCTGCTAGTCCCACAACAATTGTTGCAAGCGGTCCTACCTCCATAGGTTCGCCATTATAACGAGGGGATTTAATCCAGCTGTATTTACCGCGCATATCAATTGCTTTTGTTTTGAGTGGGTTACCATCAGGTCCAATGGTCTCCGCATCTGTGAATCCTGTATAATTTGGCTCTGTTTCGCCATCATAAGGGTGCAATGCTTTGTCGTTTTGATACCAAGAATGTGTTGCTTCTTCTGTGATGAGGTCTTCATTGACTTCTAGGAGTTTAGAAATATCGCCACCTCGCACAACACCTGTGCTATAAAGCGTCTCATTATGATTGACAGGAATTTCGGCATAAGAAAGGAAGTTGCGCACACCGCAACCTTTAAGCACGCTTGGTTCGTTTTTGAAGACTTCAGCTGCCATTACGACATCTGCATAATAAGCGCGATTGATGAAATCCCCTACTTCTTTGTATTTAGTGAGCCAATCTCCCAATCTGCTAGGGTCTAAAATATCTGCAACGCAAGTTACACCCCCAACGGTTAAACTTTGTGGGTGGGGTTGTTTTGCGCCGAAGATTGCCATCATTTGTGCCGCAACTCTTTGAACTTCAAGAGCTTTTAAGTAATGGGAAAGCACGATGAGGTTTTGTTCAGGAGAGAATTTATAGGTTTTGTGTCCCCAATAAGCATTTGCAAAAGGCCCTAAACCTTGTTTAGCATTCGCAAAGGCTTTAACTTTTTCTTGCACAGCAGCAAGCTCATCTGCACCTGTTGCAATCGGGTTTTTAGAGTATTTAAACGCAATCTCGCTTGCTTTTTTGGGGTCAGCTTTAAGTGCTTCCGTAATATCACACCAATCCAATCCATGCAAGTGATAGAAATGCACCAAGTGGTCGTGCATTACAAGAGAAACATTCATCAAGCTTCGCACCATTTGTGCATTAAATGGAATCTGAATCCCTAGCGCGTTTTCTACTGCGGTAATTCCGGCTTTGTAATGTGAAAATGTGCAAACACCGCAGATTCTTTGCACCATAAAACCGACATCTCTAGGGTCGCGGTTTTTTACGATAACCTCTAAACCGCGCCATAAAGTAGAGCTAGAATAAGCATCGGTAATGACATTATTTTCATCTACAATGACTTCAATTCTTAAGTGCCCCTCAATCCTTGTGATGGGATCTACAATAATTCTTTTTGTCATAAATTCTCCTTATTCTTTGTCTTTTCTAAAATTACTTAGAACTGCGTGTGCCGCCATACCGATGGCTGCTGCGCCGAGTAATGTAATTCCGATATTATCTGCGGTGCGGTCTGCACCTTTAAACAACGGCGCATTGTAGAGTTTGCTAGCAAGTGGCTCTTCAAAAGGTCCCATAGTATCCCAGAAATTTGGCTCACTGCAACCAATACAGCCGTGTCCTGCTTGAATAGGCCAGCTTGTATGGGAGTTAAAACGTAATTTGGAGCAGTTGTTGAAAGTATAAGGTCCTTTACAGCCAACTTTATAGAGGCAATAACCATTTTTTGCACCCTCATCACCGAATCTTTGCACAAATTCTCCTGCGTCAAAATGCCCGCGTCTTTCGCATAAATCGTGGATTCTTAATCCATAAGCCCATTTTGGACGATTGAATGCATCAAGTTGTGGTAGAGTGCCAAAAAGCAAGAAATGAATCACATTGCCCACGATATTTTTTTCACTTGGAGGACAACCGGGCACATTAATCACAGGTTTGTTGGTAACTTCACTAAGCGGTTTTGCTGCAGTTGGGTTAGGGTGGGCTGCTTGGATTCCACCGAAGCTTGAGCAAGTCCCAATCGCAAAAATTGCCGCCGCATTTTCACTCGCTAATTTCGCATTTGCCAAGCCTGTATTTCCGTGCGCGCCAATTGTTAAGTATTGTCCTTCTAGCCCCGTTGGCACGCCACCCTCTACCATTAATACATAACGACCTTTGTATCTTTCTATTGCGGATTCTAGGTTTTCTTCTGCTTGATAGCCAGCCGCAGCCATAATGGTTTCGTGGTATTCTAAAGAAATATAATCAAAAATCAAACTTGCAATGCCCGGTCCATCACTTCTTAAGAGGCTTTCACTACAGCCTGTGCATTCTGCTAAATGCAGCCAAATCACAGGTAAGCGGTCTGCAACTTCTGCTGCTTTCGCAGTTAGCGGAGTAAAACTTGCCGGCAAAGACAACATAGCTGTCATTGCTCCAGCCCACTTCATAAAATCTCTCCTTGAGATTCCTTTTTCTTTTAGCATTTTTTTAATGCTTTGACCTTTTTTGAGACTTGGGATTTTAGCGATGTTCGCAAGTCTATCTTGAGCCTGTCGCAGTAGCGTTTGTTCTCTTTCCATTACCTTCCTTTATCTTTGGAGATTAAGTTAAAAGAAATTTATCTTTTTTTGCCTTAAAAAGCACTACAAAATAAAAATTAATTGGAAAATTTGCATTATCAATGTGATGATTTTACTCTTTTTGTATCCTTACAATAACAAAATTAAGGAAAGGGAAAAACAAAAAATAAATTAAATTTTAAAATAGAATTAGAAAAGTATAGAATCCCTTGCGGGATTCTAGGAAGAATCTTAAAAAGACTA
>ERZ778496.1166-NODE-1166-length-20039-cov-3.874650_pt1 | contig 20039 bp, 10 predicted proteins | sample MGYA00433099_ERZ778496 | MGnify/ENA primary metagenome ERZ778496 (study PRJEB29527, sample SAMN07138962) | mouse gut metagenome | material: feces | host: mouse | place: China:Nanjing | collected 2016-01-25 ... | reverse complement strand
CATATATCCCCCTGTTCCTGTATTCGTTCCGGTGGAACATGGAAGTAAGCTATTATGAACAGAAATCCTTTTGGTTGTTATGCGCATACATGATCCGCAGCCGCAGAGGGATTGAAACACTGGTGCATCTTATCAATATCAGCTACTGTGCCGTGAAATTACCGCCCATAATTTATCGGGATTACAGCCGCTTTTAAGCGCCTGCTTATAATCCTTCTTAAACTGTCCCGTAGTCCTTCGTGATCTCCTGAAGTTTTCTTATATCTGCCTCCGGAATAGACTCGCTATTATATTGACGGGCCAATGCTTAGGTCTGACCACATAATTGACCATAATCAGCGGAGAGTGCGTTGATATATTTTCGTTTGGTATCCATGCTGGGATGGACGTATTTGTTCAAGGTAATCTGCACATTGGAATGCCCCAGAATTTCGCTGAGACATTTGACATCCATTCCGCTGTCAATGCAGTTTGTGGCAAAGGTATGCCGCAAAATATGGAAATTGTAATTAGGGGCATTGATCTGTTTGAGATACTTCTTAAAATGATTTTGATAAGTCCGCGGTTCCATTGGTTTACTGTTTTTCAGGACATACTCCTGCTCTCCCTGTCGAAACTTGTTGAGAAGTGACAGCAGGGTGTCCGAGATGGGAATTTCCCGTTTAGAAAAGACGCTTTTAGGCGGCGTTTCTAAAAGAGTGGTTTTTGCCGGTCCCTCTTTACTCTCGATTCTCTGTACGGTTCTGTTTACATGAAGCAGGCCTTTCTCCTGATCGATATCAGCCCACTTCAAAGAGCATATTTCTCCTAATCGAAGACCCGTGAAAAGGCAGAGATAAATTCCCGCTTTGGAAATGTCCATGTCGCTATAGAGAAATTGTATCAGTCTGCCTTGCTCCGTGCGATTCAAAATTTCGATTGCAGACGGCCGCTTTTGCCGGGAACAGCCTGTGATAACGGGCATGGGATAACCGTATTGCTTTTCGGCAAAACGTAACGTCTGCTTGATGGCAGCCAGAATGCTGTGTTTCGTCGTATCCGACACATCCAGCGCCGATATTTGAGTCTGGATATAGCCGTTTGTCATTCCGGAAAGCCTGTCTTGAAAAAAGTGAGAACGAATATGGCAGGTATAAAGTTTTTTATACTTAATATAAGTAGAGTATTTTCTACTCTGCTCCACCTCTTCCAACCATTCTTCCATAAGTGTGCAAAAATCAGCATCACAAATTTGCTGCCTGTCGCTGATGCGAATCGCCGAGAAGTCAGAGGAATCTGTTTTTGCAGTCATTTTTTCTTTTACTTCGCCATAAGATTTTCCATAGACGGACAGATACCTCCTTTCGCCATCAGCAGATACTGCCGGATATCGACCTTCCCACCTGCCGTCTGTGCGCTTCCTTATGTTGTCACCTCGTCTTGGCATATGTAGTTCTCCTTTCTGACCACTTTTTTGACCACAAATATACCATTAATAACAGTCTGCGGGACAAAATATGCCAAAATTTTACAAGGCATTTATCAACAACGGCTTTTCGTTCCTGATATTCCGCACACCCGCCTTTATAATGAAGACAAAGCATATTACTTTCCTGATAACAAATATTCGGCGCAGAAGATTTCTCTGCATCGGTGTCAGATAAATCGGTGTTCTATACTTTTGAACCCACTATCACAATTTATAAGCAGGGGATTCTCATACAATTACACTTGCGGAACAGGAGGATGTAAGAATGGAATATGCAAGAATCAGAAAAGAGGAGTCCCTTATGGAGCAGTGAGACGGGTGTACGGGAATACTGGATTGTTGATTTGGATAGAGAAACTGTTACGATATATGAAACGGAAAGATGGGAGGTTCCGTCATGCCATTCGTTCTCTGAACGGATTCTGACAGGGATTTGCAAAGACCTGTATCTTGATTTTACAGAATTTTCAAAAGGCTAAAATGCCGCTGCCAAAACATGACAGCATTGCCTTGCGTGTTAAAATTGGCAAACAGCCTTAAGTATAATTTATGACAATACATATAATTGCAAACAGTCATAAGACAAGAGATTTCTAACATAGAAAATTTCGCAGAATATCCAGTTCCGCGAAATTTTTCTATATAAAAATCAACGTTTCCGAAGCGCAATCATGCAATATCCCCCGCCCTCCTCTCCGTTCCCGAATCGGATTTTCCCGCCATGCGCCAAAATAATCTTCTTCACGATCTCCAGACCACGAATATTTTCTCCCGGCGAATCCTTCTTCCGGCTGCGCAGACGGCGCAGAACTTCTTCGGAGTAACCTACGCCGTTATCTTCCAGACGAATATCACATTTCTTCTTTTCCTGCCACATGGAAATCCTGATTTCCACAGAACCGCTCTTGCCACTGTGCTTCACGCTGTTATTAATCAGGTTGCGGAATACCCGCACAAAAAGCTGTCGGTCTGCATTTACGCATAGCTGCTCCGCAGACGGCGCAATCTGCACATCAATTCCCAGCTCTCCCGGCATGGAATCGTTAAGGAAGGAAACGGCAACGCCTCTGATAATCTCCGCCGGACGCACTTTTTCTTTCCGCAGCGCCTGCATGGAATATTCCAGTTGAGAAGTCAAATTTAAATCGGCAATCAATTCTTTCATAACCATACTCTGATGCCGTATTACAGCTGCCTGCTGCCTCGCTTCCTCCGCCAGCCCTTCGCTGTGTTCCAACGTATCGGCGTATCCCATCACCACCGACAAGGGCGTGCGGATATCGTGGGAAATACCGGCTATCCACTCAATACGCGCCCGTTCCCTGTTTCTCGTAAACCGCTTTGTAAAAAGAAATGCCAGCGCCACTATCCAGATAAAATTGATGAAAAGGCAGGCAAGAATCGTCCGTTTCAAAAAATCCATCCAAGAAATACTAAATTCTATATTGTATTTCCACATTGTCTCCTTCTGCATCCCCACTACCATAATCCGGTCATCCCATGCGCGCATCTGCACAGGGTATCCTTTCAGATACCACTTACTCATACGGGCAATTTCCGAGCGGCTATACCCCTCCTCAAGCTCTTCTGGTTTGCGTATGCTCCATATCACCCGTCCGTTCTCATCAAGAAGCATAGCCCATTGTTCTTTCTGTGCAAATTCCTCCGCCAGCTCCTCGTCAAGCTCATACCCGCTCTTCGTAAGGTGCAGCGCCTCCATAACCCTGCCTCCGTTAATATAGCTGGAATCTGTATTCACATAGACGACCGCCGCTGAGATAAGAAACACGATATTTAATATGCCCGTCAGCAAAGCAACGCCAAAAACCGACAACACACCGTAAAATATAAGGCGTGCCATTTTTTTGTAATTATAATTCAACTCTCCTTTTAAGCTTCTCATACCAATCTGTATCCCAACCCTCTCACCGTCAACAGATGCTTTGGATGGGAAGGATCTTCCTCAATTTTCTCCCGCAGCCTGCGGATATGCACCACCAGCGTATTTTCATATCCGTAATTTTCTTCCTTCCAGACAGCATCACATAATGCGTCAACGGTCACGATCCGTCCTCTCTCCTGCGCCAGTTTCTGTAAGATGGCGTATTCCTTCGCCGTCAGAGTCATTTCCTCCGCTTCTTCTGCCGCACCGTTTTCGCCACTCTGCGCTATGCCATCCCGGTCTTTATTCGTCTCTCCATTTTCTGTGTCCCTGCTCCAATGCACGACCCCGCTGCCCAGATCCACTATACATCTGCCAAGTACAATCTTCTCTGTCTCCTGTATACTCTTGACCCGATACACCCGTTTCAGCACCGCCGTTACCCGCAAAATCAGTTCCTCCGGCAAAAATGGCTTCGTAATATAATCGTCCGCGCCGAGTCCCAGCCCCCGCAGACGGCTTTCGTCCTCATCCCGCGCCGACAGGAAAATCACGGGTACCTCCGACATTTGCCGCAGCTTTTTCAATAAAGAAAATCCGTCTCCGTCGGGCAGCATGACATCCAGAAGAACGAGATGCGGCTCTTTTAACGCAAACAGTTCCTCCGCTTCCAGGCAGTTTGCCGCCACAGTCACGTTATGAAATCCCGCGCGGCGCAGGAAGCCGCTTACCATATCGCGCAGTGCCTTCTCATCATCTACAAGCAAAACTTTGCAGCCATATAAATTCATGGAAAATTCCTCTCATTTTGACCAGTTCCCTAGTTCAGTATATTATTTTCCACACTGTCTGAAAAGATTCCTGCGCGATTCTTAAGGTAAACGTAAGATTCAGAAATTACTGTCCGGCAAATTTCCGCAGCTCATCCCTGAGTGCAATGCCTTTCTCTGTAAGCTGTACCGGCTTCTCTTCCTCTTTCTCATTCTGCGCGTGGAAATCACCGGACCAGAATCCGTCCGCCTCGATATAATTGGGCTTTTCCTCTCCTTCAAAAACGAAATGATATACAATATCATGGTAAGGCTCCGTAATCACCTCCGAGATTTCCGACACGCCGTCTGGCGTCATAAGCCAGTCCCCGGCCTGCAATTCGCCTGCCGCCATACGTCTGCCCTCCGGTGCTGTCCCGTCGCTGACTAACATGGCGTGACCGCCGGAAACGCGGGTCTGCTTACCGTCCCGCGTCACGATTCGGATAATCTCCTCATCCTCTCCTGTCAGGATACCCGACACCGTGAGCATGTTACCGTCCCGCGCGCAGATTTGATCTCCCGCCTCTATTTGATCCGCCCGTCTTGTTCTGCCGTCCGCGGTCGTGATCAGCGTATCTTTCGCAAAACAGCCCCAATAAATCTCTATGGGCGGGATATAGACTGTCGTCGCATTCTCGCGCACATAATACGAGGTGACCATATCCGGCAAATGATCACTTCCATAAATATTAATTTCATAGGTATCATAATCGCAACCCGCCAATTTTTCATGTTCAACCCTTAAAACAAACCTCCCCGCCAGAAAACATTTATGTAGACTGTTATTCAGAAAATCACCGGAAATCCCGCTGTACCAGTCATACGGGCTCAACCCCGCATCCACAGGCAGCTTCAAATCAAAATGCGCCGTTTTTGTCTTGCTGTCATAGGTCAGCGCGCCATTTTTCTGTAATGCCTCTCCCAGTTTATCGGGCGATATATCCTCGCGGTGTCGTGCCAGGGTATATCTCTCTTCCTTTAAGAAATAATGCATCGTCGACACCGGCACCTGCTTGCCGTCCTCTAAAATATAAGAATCTATTTTCGCGCCCGTCACTTTCCCTTTGGACACATCCCGTAGTACAATGTCACCTGAAATCGGAATAATTGTACGAAGATTTTTGATATTGTTATTATGATGATATGGACCATTTTCATCCCAATAATCTGCATCACTCAACAATTGCGGATTATTTCCGGGTGTCCTTCCGTACAGGAACTTGATTGTTCCATCCGTCTTTCCCTGATGCCAATGAGGATTCGTCACCGTTATTTTTTTAACGTAGCTGGTAGCTTTCTTCCGGCTAAAATAAAAGGACTGGCTAAGCGGTTCCAGAGAAATCAATTTCTGGTTTTCATCATAATAGAATATGTTCATCTCCATAACCAGATTTCTGCCCTCAATCTCTTCCCACGGTATCTCTTCCGTCTCCACCTCATCCACAATGTGCTCGACATGATCCTCATACAAAAGCGTCATTTGCTGATATGTTTGGCCGGATCCCGCATCCCTGAAATTCAGACGTACAACAGACTCCACCAGCCGGGGATTGGCGTCATCAGCCGCCTTCTCGGAAACTACCGGCAAGGAGTTATAATAATTGGACTGCAATGCGACTGAAAATTTGTAAAAATCATATTCTTCCTCTGCATTGTCCGACACCGCAGCCTTACGACACGCCTCGCCTTTGACTGCCACACCAATCTGACTGGCCGCTGTTATCTGTGTTTCAAATTGATACGCCGGAGCGTCATCCACCGCACTTCGACCGCACAGCATACCTTCCGTCTCCCGCATCCTGCACACCGTAGACCAAATCCGGGGATACTTTTGCAGGCACATTTCCCCTCCGTAAGCCTGGATAAACCTTCTCAGATCCCCGTCGTCCCGCAGATCGAGTATCCTCGGTCCTGTTGTTGGCAGGAGCGTATTCATCAGATCGCTCTCGGTTCCATTGACAGACACCCCGCCGTCAGGATGATGGATTGTTATCTTCCCGTCTCTCCCCTGCCTGCCGCCGTTTCCGCCGTCTCCGCATCTGCCTCCCTTTGTACCCTTTTGGCCGCTGCCGCCGCCTTTACCTGCCGCACAGGCGCCACCTTCTCCACCGGATCCTCCGCGGCCGCCTCTTGCCGAGTATGCATAGGCATAACTTGTAGATTTCTTGTTCTTCCTGTCATAATAAAAGTCTATCTCTGCACCGTCCCCGCCGTCTCCGCCATCGCCGCCGTCCAATCCGTCCTCACCGCTCTTTCCCGTGCCGCCGTTCCCACCGTTCCCGCCGGCGGCCTTAATATGCACATCTCCTTCCAGATCCTTGACGGTTATCTTAATCCTCCCGCCGCTATGGCCATCTCCGCCTCTCTCACCTGAATCGTAAGCGGCGTCTTTCCCGTCCTCTCCCGTGACAAGAATATCAAACTCATTGACACACGGATTGGTTTTGTGATTGATCAGCTTCCGGATCGTAAGCTCTGTAAGCTCCTCCGAAATGATAAGGCATCCCTCTTCAACCAGCTCAACACAATCCAAATCCTCCGTAATAATCATTTCCCCTGAAATCGTTTGTTTACCCATATAAATATTCTCCTTTCTAAAATTTGTAATGCCAGCTTTCCGTTCCTTGTTCCGTCCAGAAGAATCCTCTGATTTCTTCCCCGTCAACACCACCTATGACCGGTCTTGTCTCTTTCAGAAATCCCGGGAAATAATGCACATCCGTAAATTTCTCACGGTCGCATACCTCAAAAGCATACCCATTCAACACGATGTATACCGCATTGGATTTCACCAGCCAGAGATTGTCATCCGGCGTCTCCGGACATTCAAAAATATTATTTCTGAAATCATCATCCAGATCATAAAAGTACACCTTGTTATCACTGCAGGAAAACGCCAGATAGCTCCTCTTTCCATCGGCAAGCACATCCGCCGCCGCAAGTCTCGCATCCGCCGGAACGTTCATATACTGTCCGTTCATCAACGCGCCGCCCTTTAACTCATAGACCGCCAGAACGTCCCGGAACACCAATACGATCCTGGGATTCCCCGGATCCGACAAAAGTGCGTAAGCTGCCAAACCGGTTCTGGCTATGACTTTGCCGGACCACGTTTTGCTACTCCGGTCCATCTCACAATAAGTCAGCTTACTGTCATCCAGATAACATACACAGAATTTGTCCTCCGAGAGAGTGGAAGAATAGAAAGTATAGCCGGAAGCTGCCGCCGTATTTTCGGCATAAGCCTCCCATGTAACACAATCATCGCTGACATACAGGGTTGGATGGATGTACAGGTAATATTGTTCCCCATTGTCCTGATAAATTTTAAAACGTCCCTTCTTCTCCGTCCTGGGAAGACCTGTCGGCACTGCCTGTGTCTTGTCCCACAGCGTCCGATATACCACCAAAGACTGTTGTACCGCACATGCGTTATTGTAGACCAGAAGCGTAAATCTCCGATCCCTGTCAATCTTGACATGATAGGGCGGAAGGTTTGCCACCACGGTTCCGTTTTCGTCATGCAGGAATGTCGACGCTTTCGCGTTCTGATGAATCCGCCATGAAATATCGCAGCTCCCGCCTTTGTGTACCACCGTCACGGCGTTTTCCGCCCCTGAAACATAAGCGCCAAACCGTTCAATATAAGCCGTGTATTCCCATGCAAGGCTGCGCGTATATTCGATGCGTTCCTCCACCCCGTGAAGCAGCTCATCAAAATGACAGATAGAGACATCCAGCTTGATGGTATCCCCCGGTGAAAATCTTTTTGTAAAAACGCACTTATCCGACAGCTGACAGTTTACCGAGAAATTCGGTTCCAAAGAAACCATCGCGGCTGTAATCACCATGCAGCCCTTCCCCGTATCCGGACATGTACCGTAGCCGATTTCCCAGTCCTTGCTGCCGTTTACATGAAACAAGTTACAGAAAGCGGTCACCCGGTCGTTTCTGTCGTCCTCCACATCAAACAACTGCTCGAAGCCTTTAATATAGATCGTCGGATATTCCTCACCCCTCCCAGCGCCTGTACGTATACGCATACTTTCCTTTTTCAGTACCGACAGATCCCCGGTTATGGTAATAGAAAAATCACTCTTAACAAGATAGATGTCCGGATATTGTGAGACAAAGATTTTCTCCGGCAATCTAACATCAATCCCTCCCGTCGTCTGTATTTGTGCCTCCATTCTCTCTGCCGTCTCTCGTTTGTCCAGTTTATTCCCTCCTCTCTGCCAATATGCCGTCGACGATCATCGACCCCGCCTCGACGATTTCTCCCATCGATAACGCATGATTTACAATTGCCAGCTCTTCATATCCGGGTTCTTGCTGTATTCCGCCGTTGGCCTGCACACTGTGGTCGGCTCTCGGATAAAACAGGCTGTACTCGGTCCCTTTCACAAATGCGGGCAGCTGTGCCGTCTCCTGCTGCGCAAGCACCGTATTGAATTGTGCGGCACACAGCTGGTATGGCGAGAAGTCCACATGCTCCCCGCAGACTTCCACCTGTTTTACCGGCAGGATGCCCGTGGTCACCGTGACCTTTAACATCGGGTCAAACAGCAACGGGACATACACCGCACCGCCCGTTCCCCGCACGGTGACAGGCGGCGCGTTCAGGTACTGTGCATCCACCCGCTCCGCCCCAAAAGCAGCAAAGCCATGTTCAAAATCCTGCGTGAAGCCGCAGCATACCCCGTCCGTGCTTCTGTTCCTGTCCCCAAACATAACAGGAAATTCCTGTGCCGCAAGCCCGGCATCCTCAAATCTGCCGATGTCTTCATCCCTCCTCGACCAGTGGGGCGCGCCATAATATTCCAGCTCCACCGCCATTTCCGCCAGCACAAGCGCACGCCCGAATATAAAATGATTCTGTGCCAGAGGAACGGTAGCGTTTAGCTTGGTGTCTATGGCTTCCATCACTTCGGCAAAGGCCGATGTATCCTGTGCCAGAACATGGATCAGTTTCCTGATCCGCGGATCCATTGTCCCCGGCGCGCCGGGCGACGGAAGGAATCTGCCAAACGTTCTCTTTTTCCCGTTAATCGTCCGATACGCCGCCTTCAATACCCCGATACTTTCCCCGGAAGCAGAGAACACGTTCAAGTTCCTGTTCAGCAAATCGGGCAGGAAGATGCCAATCACAGGAGACCCGCACGGAAAAGGGAATGTGAAAACCGACCGGTTCCCTGCCGACACAAAATCCGCCTTCAGCCTGGCTGCGGAAGTGAGCGCCAGCGGCAGGAAACACATGCCATCCTGCACCGGCAATAAATTTTCCGAGAAATATTTTTTACCCCGGAAAGTCAACTCATCGTCCAACAGTTTCCTCTGTTCCCCAAAAGAAGATACGATGGCAAGTTTGGACAGTCCAAAGTACCCCTCCCTGAGCGGAAAGATCCGCGAGTCACGCAGCACTGCCAGCCTTTCCGCCTCCGGCTCGTAGAAAGTTTTCTCCTCCGGCGAGATGCAGGCAGCCACTTCCCGGGAAAAGGCATCCTCCGGATCGATTGTAATGGGATACTGACAGGCATGGGCAAGCCCGCACAGATCAACGGTAAAACCGTCCAGTCTCTGGGATACCGCCGCCAAATCCTTGATCTTCCCGGCCAGCTCCGTAATCTCAGGATCGTCCGAGTGCATATTCAGATATTTCTCCATCTGTTCCTGCAAACGGTATACGCCGTGGGGCGTAAGCACGGTAACGCCCTCGCTGTGTACATCGTGCCGCTGCCTGCCGCCCTGATACATGTAATCCGTATCCCCATACTGCAAAACGCTTTCCGAAGGAACCGCGTCCACATAATCGGGGTAAAACGCCGACTCCCACTGCATCAAAAGGGTAACCTGTTCTTCCGGTTCCCCGTTATAGACCACCGGGGAAATCTTGTCCCGGATCACCGGGGACAGCCCTAATCCCGGCAGCAGGTTCTTCCGGTCCAGCAGCACCGCCGAAAGGACGTAATCTTTACATTCTTTCCATATCCCCGTATTTCCTTCAAAGACATGTGTATCCGCAAAATATCCCCGAATCTCTTCCGCCGGAATATCCGCCGCAAGCGCCCCGGTCAGGCACAGAAGCGTGCCGTCCTCCTCAAATCGCCCGTCCTCCCCGAAAGCGTATGCCCTGTTCATGCCCTCGCCAAACAGCATCACTGTCGGGTCAGTTTGCAGGAAAAAGGGATCGCAGGCTTCCTTCTCCAACGTGGCGCCAATCTTTGCAAGAAGTTGTTCCAACGCGTCTTTCCCCTCTTCCGCCTGCCTGAGTTTGTCATAAATGTCATCCCTCTGCTTTCCGACCGCTTTAAACAGCGGGAGCATATAACCCTTAATCTGTTCTTCCCGCTGCAAACCGGCGTCCATATAAAGTTCCCACAAATAATACAGGGAATCCTTCTGATATTCCAGCACGCGGCGCATCTTACCGATCTCACGTTCCAGTAAAGCAAGCTGTACATATTGCTTTTCCATTTCCGCCATATCTGCTTTATGGTCACCCTGCAGGTCTTTTGGCAGTTTTACGCTGTAAGCCCTCTCTATGGGATCCAGCCTGGAAAATCCCCTGTAATGAATATCATCATCAATCTTAAAATCACCGTCCGGCGAAGACGCCTCGCCAGCCGTGTCGTACTGGATGGATGTCAGAAAACGCTCCATCCCCTCCCGGTTTCCAAAATACTTTTCACTGATGATTGCCGACAGCGCCTCCGCAGAGCTCTTGCCTATACCTATGTTGATCTCTCCCACAGGCACCGGCTGCTCCCTGGAAAGGTCAATGCCGCCTGCCACGCCAAATACCATGCTCGCCTGGCAGACCGCCCCTTCCCCGTCAAGCGACAGACCATAATCCGCCATAACCTGTTTCATATCGTCGGCATTTCGCACCCGATGGAACAAATCATTGACCGGATTGGAATAAATCCCCGTCACACAATAAGTCAGTGCCGCATCCGCCGGTACGCCCTCCAGACTGTCATAAAATCCAAATACGCTTGCGCAGCTCGGGTAGTATGCCGAAAACATCGGATTTCCGGCGCCCAGCGCCGTGATCCTGTCAAAGTATCCGCACTCCCCCACCGGCTCGGGCGCCGGCCTGTTCGCGGGATAACTCCTCCCCATATAGCGAAAACGGTGTCTCGTACGCAGATCATCGAATTTTGGAATGGTGATGCTGTCACTGTAGGCATCGTCAAGGGAATAAAAATTGCTTTCCACGACATGGCTTTCCGTCTCGATTTTCCGGTTCCTGATATACATTCTCGTGACCAGATATCGGTCCGGTACTGCCGGATATTCCATCGTCGTTTCCCCGTTTTCGCCCGTCACCTCGTGTCCCTTCTTAAGCGCGGATGGAAGGACGAAATGTAGGTGCACGCCGCGTTTTAACAAAATCTTCGTATTGAATGCAGCCGGTGTCGAATCCTTGCCCAAGTAGGAGCGCAGCGCCGTCTTATAATTAGGGTCAAGCGCCGGCACCAGAAGCGGGCTTTCCAGATACCGCGCCAATACGATCATTGGAATCACCATTTTATCAGCCATGTCCTTTCCCCTCCCATCAATCCTTTGCGGTAAGCTTCGCCCGATGCGCCGCCGCAATCATCTCAAACGCAAACCGTGCCGGCGTAATCTGTTCCGCCCCCAGCGCACCCTTTGCCTTAAGCTCCCTGCCCATCGCATCCGCCAGCCGTCCGGCATGCAGCCTGCCGTTATCGTCTGTGAAGCTGTCGATGCAAAAACCACTTATCCGCTTCCCCATCTCCGCGCTATCCTGCGCGGAGCGCAAATCGATGCTGCGGGTAATCCGACCTGCAGATATATCCGTAGACGATACGCCGAACCGAAGCCCGGTTTTCGGCTCCTCAATCATGACCTGGTATATTTCCCCATGAAACAGCGCCAGAAGCACGTTGTCCGCAATTGTCTCCATGCGCAGGATCAAGAGCGGTGAGCCGTTGTCCATAGGATTCTTCGGGGCTCCGCTCCTGTCATAACCATACAGGTGCAGCCCTCTCTTTTCATCCACAAGCCGGGAACGCAGCAAGAACCCGCTCACCAGCGTGTAATCTTCCTGCGCTGCACAGGCTGGCACGTCTTTTAAGACATGCGTCCTGTGATTCACATGCATCTGCCTTACTCTTGGCATATCCGCATAATGCCTGTTTTCACCCGCCTTCTTTAACGTTGCCTTGTCCCACCGGGCATCCCTCTCGCACAACCTCCCAATGGAAAATGCGCCGTCAAGCAGCGCGTCCGTCCAGTTGATATCCAGATGGAAAAAGCGGATACTCTCCTCTGGCAGATCCGATGCTTCCGTCAGCAGGTACGTAAGCGGGACCCCTTTCAGCAGGCGGAGCTCGTCGGCGTACGCCTTCAGATCATCAGGCACATTTATGGGGATATAGCGTCTTGTCCTCACTTGTCTTTCCGCTGCCTGTTCCACCACCATTCGACGTTTCATAACGCTGTCACATCCTCCCTATTCCTGATAACTGCCCCATATATTGATTCCGCATCTTCAAGGTCAGTCGTTTACACCCTCATCGCTCACAGTGCACCACCGCCTTCTGACAGTTTCCCGCAGATTTCGCGGAGATCCGCCAGTGAGACGCCTATCGTCTGATTGAGCATCCGCAGATGTTCTTCCATTGCCCGCTCCCTTCTCCACATGGCGATCTTCTCCGCCTCCGTGCGCCGGCTTAAGCTGATCATCCGGCCGAGATTGAAGGCTGCGGAATAACTGATATCCAAAATTCCGTTCTGCGCATCATAAATCAGTCTGCCGCCCGCCGTATACCGCTCCTCCCCGCCCAGGTTATCATACCGCTCCATGTGATAGGGCAAAAGCGGCGAATGATACCTGGAATATGTCTTTTCACCAGTGCGCAGATAGTGCGGCTTTAAAGACTGATCCTTCACGGCGCAGGCATTCCTGCCGATTCCTTCCATCAATGCGGTAAAAGACTGATCCTGCGTCTTCTCGGAATAAATGTTCCAATGATAGATGGAGATCAGGCGCACCCTGTCACAGTCTTCCGGTATGTTCCCGTTCAGATAACCGTCAACAGGTACCAAATGCACGGTACTCTTCAAACTGCGTCCTTCCAAGGACGGAACAAACCGATTGGCAATGACGGTGGAAAACCACCCGTCCTGCTGCGAAAGGGAATCCTCCGTGGACGAAAGATCCACGAATTTCGCATGGGTAAGCCATTGCAGATCCTCCGCCGCCGGCATCACATCCTGGTAAGTCTGTTTCGGCATCGTGAGGATATGAATATTGTCATCGTCCCGACAGGACGTCACTTCCCTCTCTTTCAACGGGAAAAACACACCCCGTTCTTTTAAGCCCGTCAGCTTTGCATTTTCCACATCCGTCTCCACCGCACCTTCATTCGCCGCTACAACGATCAGAGCCAGCCAGGGAACCGGCCGCCCGTCGATATCGTCCCGCCAGCGGCGAATCCAAGGGTAGACCTGGTTATTCAATACAAGAAAGGGCAGTGTGCCCGCAAAATCCCCCTGCTGCTCCGGCGGCGGATACACGCTGAACACATCCGACCCCGCCAGCGTCCTCGTATTTGCCACAATACAAATTTCCTTTTGTACCTGAAAGGTCTCCGATACCGGTCTGGTAACATCCTGTCTGCCGGTGATCGTATATCTGCCCTCCTCGATAGCCGGTCTCACATAATCCGCCAATTTGAAATCCTGCTCCTGAAAATCCATAGTAACCTCCGAATACCCTGTTGTTAAGCCAACCGTCCTCTTTTATGTACCGATTAACAGCTCCTCCGACAGCCAGTCCTCAGCCTCCCCTGCAAACCGTGCGATCGACACCTGCTCCGTTATGCCGTTGTCTGCCAGATATGCCTGCCGCCTTTTCCTTGTTTCCGCGCTGTCCCCGTTTTTTGATAATTCGCCAATCGAGCCTTCATCAGACAGCTGCAGGAACTTGCCAGGAACAAATCGGAAACAGTCCCCATACGCAAGCGTGTTATTCCGATACAGTTCTTCCAGTGAAATGAAACGGCTCCTTGGGAAAAGTTCCGGCTGCTGCACTTCACTTGACAGCTCATAGGACGCCCCGCACCGGGCATCCTTTACCATATTGTCTTCCCGCAGCCTGTCCTGCATGGCAGGCGCGCTCTTCCATAAAGCCGCCGGCACATTCCTAACCACGACGCCCTTCCTGAACCTGTCACTTATCGCCCTTTTATGCTCGTCTTCCACGGTGAGCGCTATCGTTGACTGGAGCGGCGCATTATTAACCGGCCGCACATTTCCCTGTTCCGGTATCTTGGAAACCAATGTGATGCCAAACCCGTTAGGATTGATGATGTCCGTCCCGTCAGCCGCCTGCCCGCAGACACCCGTAACTGTGATTGTAAGGATATCCGTATCTCCGCCTGTTCCCAGTCTGTGATTCCGCCCCTTATCCAACAGGAACGATTCCTTGAATGCCCCCCAGTCCAGCGTCTCTTTCGAATGATCCGCCCCTTTTGAGAAAGAGATCGTGAAAGAAATGATAAACCAGGAAACGTGAAGCCGCCCCTGTACCTCCGGCCCCCACAGATCCAGTGCCGCCGCCAGCTCGACAGAAAAAGTCTTATGGACAAACCAGCAGTCAACGCGATAGGAAGCGCCTAAGGATACCCCGATCCTTGCCTGATAAGCAAACGGCTTCCACGAAACGAGGAAATCCGCATAGGCAATGAACCATGCGCGCAGTTTGCCAAGCGTATAGACCGCACTCAGCTTACCGCCTGCCATGGCTGCACCGGGCGTAAGTGCAAAATAAATCTCGCCGGATATATTTAGATGAGAAGTAACATTCCAGTTCAAACCCAGTCGCGGCACTTCCGGATAATGCGCCGGTTTCTGAAACGCCGGATGGTATCCGCCCAGCGTGATCACGAAATCACCGCTGTGCTCACTGCCCTCAAACCAGAAAAATGCCGCGAAACCGCCTGTCAGCCTGCAGTCGGGTGACAGGATATAAGACGCGGAAGTAAGACGCGCCTCTGTACCGAACACGCCGGCCGACGGATCATACTCCCCCCTTATCGCCAGCTGCGCCTTGGCCACAGGATGGGACGGCGCACTGGGCGGCATGGATATATCCGCGATCCCAAGTACACCGATCTTAAGCCTGTTCCCGAAGGAAACCGAAAGAAGCAGGAACCCGTCCACGATTTTAAAGGAAGTAAACCTCACGCCCGCCGTCAGGAAATTCTGCCCGGTCTCCTCCACAATATAATTGCCCAGCTCGTTCAGCGTCTGCGCGTCAAATCCCTTCTTTACGGCTTTTATCAACGGATAGTCCGGCACCTGTTCTACAGAAGGCAGAACCAGGCTCCTGTTGTACCCAAACCCCAGCGCAAGCCCGGTCACAAAGAACGCCGGCGGCCCGCCGATGGGGGTCGAAAGCACCATATAGGCAAACAACGATCCGGAAGAATATTCTCCCACCGCCGTCACCGTGACCGATTTACATTTCACCAAAAGCGACCCTGCGTAAACCTCTTTCGCTTCCCTGCGTTTTCTGGAAAAGCTGCCGTTTACCGCCAACACCCCGTTGTCAAACGCCACCCCAAAACCGGAAAGATAGAACGCCACATCCGAAAGCCTGGATATATCGATCCCTACGCCAGCCTCTGCCAGACTGAAAGTAAACGGCGAGACCGCAAGGGAAGCCGAAAGAAGCACCACTACCCGGCTGCCGTCCAGACCGATCCCGATTTTGGAGACCGTCAAAACAGCAAAAGTTTTGTTCAGTTTGATCCACTTTACCGTCTCCGGCGTGAAGTTTCCTGCCACTTTCGCCAGACGCTGCGTCGGCTTATGCAGTTCCAGCGTGCACTCGCTGCCGAATGCCGTGCATCTGAATACCACGCCTTTTGCCGAAGACGCCTCCAGCACAAAATCCTTTACGGACAAACCGGTGGTTCCCGGTGCCGCCTTCTGCACCAGCTCTCCCACCAGCGGCATCCGGAGCATATCCACGCAGACCCCTGGAACCGTCTCGTAGCTGACACACCATCCCGACTGTTCTCCCGCGTTTATGTCCGCCGAGATCTTCCCCGCATTTGTTGTCAGGCACAGCGCAAATCCCTTTGTAGTAAAATTGTACTGCACTCCCAGATTTGTGACGGTAAATGCTGTTATAAAATCAGGAAGATGCCCCACCGCAATCCCAAACTCCCCGGCGATCCTGCCGAAAGTCAAATCTGTAAAAGCCGCCCCACCGGACAGTATAAATCCTTCCTGCCCTTTAGACACGGTAAGCCTTATCTGCGTTCCGCATATCTGAATCCCGGCAATCACCTGAAATGCCGCGGCTGCACCCTGTTCGGACGAGATTTCAAGTGCCATCTCCCGAACGGCAAAGTCTTCCGAAACCACCAGCACATTTTCCATGCCAACACAGCCGTGAAACGCTTTCTTCCCTGATTCATAGGAAAACGTAAGCATACGTATATTCGCGGCAAGCGGAATATCCGGAAGAGACTCCTTGTCAAAAGTCTGTCCGAAATCCCGTGCGGCCTGCGCGATAAACTCCCACAGACTGTAATCTTCATCCGAATAAGCCATGGCTTCAAAAGTAAGGCCGATATCCGTACCATATCTGCCGGTCAACGTCAGTGTGACACCGCCCAGCGCAAAAGACCCGCCCAGCGCAATCGCGCCAAACTGCCCGTCACAAAAATCAAGCGACAGCGACATCCCCTCAATGCCAAGCTTTCCCTGCCCCACCTCAAATTCCAGCACATGCTCCGCCGACAGGTACAGGGAGTAATTGCCCGAAGCCATGTCCGCGCTAAACTCCATACCCGTCAATTCCACAGGCGGAAAGCTGACGTCTTTGGCGAACAGCCCGGCAACATCCGCAAACCGCAGCGTGGAATCATCCGCCAGACACGCATAAATCGTCTGTTTCGAGCTGTACATCAGGTCAAAAACCGTGCTCCCAATATGCCATTTTCCAAGCACCCGGTAATCTACCTTCCTTCTCCTCTCGTCGAAAGGATATTCGATATTCATATCAAAGTATGGCTGCAGCGTGATCTTATCATCAAAAATGCACCATGGTTTCCCCGCCGTCACCGTAAACCCGATCTGTGTGACACCCTCTGACACCGTATCCACCGTGAGAGAAACGCCCCGCAGTCCCAGAGATCCAAAAACGCTTTCCTCAACCGGCAAAAGTTCGGAACCAAAAACCATCCCGTCAAGCCCGAAAAGGGACAGCAGGCCGACTATCGTAAGAACCCTGCCTTCCTCGTATTCACCGCTGATATAGAACCTGTCAGCGTCCGGCGAAAGCACAATCGTCAGGTCAAACTGTTCTGCAATGTCTGTCAAAAGAAAGATAACCGGAAAGTCAAATACGTCATCCAGCCCGCTCGTTATGCCCACCCGATGTACCGCAAGGGACAGCTTATCCGCCACCCGGCATACGGATTCCACGGCGATTTCCCCTGCAAAATGCAGACCGTCCGCAGTCTCCGTTACTGTACAGAAAATCTCCGCCGAATCCGCCAACGGCACCTCCTCTTTGACATGCTTCCAAAATGACGCGTCCGTCGCAATCTTCGCCTGATAGGTAAATGCTGTTTCCGCCAGACTGCATTCCCGGATATCGGAAAAACAGATGTCTGAAAGGAACGGCGCGCGCTGCGCATCTAAATAGCATTCGGGAAGCGCGGGGAAATGCTCTGTAAACCGATACTCCCTTCCAGACTCCGCGCAAGCGCATATCGCATCATAAAGAGATCGAAGCCCTGAAGTTTGCATAGATAACGCAATGTTCCTGTCCCTCATAAGGCTGTGCCGTACCGTTTTGGGAAGCGGGGTCTCCTTCCCGAACACCTTAACATTTAAATTAGAGAAGCTGCGTATTTTCAAACCGCTCAATCCACTAACATTCTGGGGTTTCCCTATGGGGACATCAGACGGCTGCTCAATAATCGGCTGTGCCCATCTGGGCACTTCATAACCCTGACTTGTCAGCGCGCTGCGTAACTCATTTATTTTATTGTTCAGCGCATCGATCTTCTCAATTCCCTTTTTTCCTGTTTGCGTATTATAATGCTTGATCCGGATCTGCACCATAACCCGCATCGGATGTAATACGCCGGTGAAATTCGGCACAGCATCCTGCATAAACGGCAGCATGCTGACAATCTCAAAGGGATCGTCATATCCGGGCAGCTCCTTCTCATACGCCATTGCCGCCTCTATATTGATTTGATGATACAGCTGGCAATACAGGCAGCATTTCGTCTTATAAGCAGAAATATCTTTCGGTTTCAAAATACAGGGTAATGCCAATGCATGGGATAATCCCCCCTCGAAAGTCTCCGCCAGCGTATGTACCGCGCTGATCCGCTTATCATAATAGAGCCGCCAGAATGCAAACATCGTGGGCAGAATGACCAAACTGATTGGCAGCCGCCCATTCTGAAACTCAAAATCATCCATTCCCAAATACTGTTTATAGAAATCCAACAGTCCGGCCGCGTGCCCGGACGGTCCTGCCCAGAGAGGCATAAGGGATTTTCTGTACCCTGCCGTCACCGAATGCATTTCGTCCCGTGTCCAACTCCATAATAATATACCGGGCGGTTTGTCAGAGTCGTTTTTGGGCTCCCGTTTCGGTATGGTAGGTATAAAAAATGCATTTGGCGCCTCCACAATCTCCCATTGTCTCTGCGATCCATCCACCAGCTGCAAAGCATAGCGATTCCCATTAGGCGGTTTGTTAAATTTTCGTATGGCATTGATAATCATGGCGCCGCGTATGATCGGCGGGAATTTGCGATATCCTTTCACACAACCGTTTATAATCTCAGCCTTTTTATGATCTTCCACTGTGTCGCAGGGAATTTTACAATCGCCTTCCAGATATGCATTGATCAAAGATATAAATGCAATCCATTGCTCTTGAATCTTCAATGTTTCAAGCTGCGGAAAATAGAAATAGATATATTCCGTTACCCTAATCGGATTTCTCCCATAAGATAGAAAAAGGCTTTGCAGCTTTGGGTTCGCGACTACCTTTTCGTCTTTAACACTAAGGACGACACATTTCACAAACGCTTTCTGCGCTTCCAGCAATTTGTCAGACTGGCACAGTTCAAGCGCATAAATCTTCTCCAGCTTTTTGGTCGCATAGGTAGTGATCTCCCCTATGACAGCTCTGGCCAGTTCTGTCATATCTTTACAGCACCGCACCTGATCCCGGTTTGACGTCTTGAGTTTTTGCAGCCCGGCTGTACTGACTTCCCCTTCTTTCAACGCCTCTATTTCTTTCATCATATTATCAATCGCCGTTTTTGTTGATGTAAGCATATACCGTTCCGGAAACGACTGCCAGTTTTTTATATATTGCTCACCAAATGTCTGCGGGCGGATTCCGGGACTAACCATCATATTGCCGATCATCGGATGCGCCCATCTGGCAAACACATCCCCGATAATATGATGGGCAGGATCATCCGTCCTATTCCACAACTTCATGATATCTATGCCATACTGCTCCGTAAACTGCGTTATCATAAATCTACAGACATCTATATCCCGTATGGCAGCATCATAAACAGCCTGCTTTAACGTACCCATATTTTTAATTTGCACCACCGTCTCTTCATTTACATGATAGTCCGCCTCGTTCCACGATACAAATTGGATATTGTCTGGCATAAGGCAATCCGTCTTCTCTTCCGAATAGTGCAAAGGAATCAGGTATCTTTCTGACGCTGGCCCTTTTTTAATCATAAAAAGTATCATCGGAAAATCTCCATATTTAAAAAAAGTTTGTACTAAATAAATAGTATATTACGAATTCAATATGTAATCAATAAAGTTTGTACCA
>ERZ778496.1163-NODE-1163-length-20059-cov-10.072835_pt1 | contig 20059 bp, 14 predicted proteins | sample MGYA00433099_ERZ778496 | MGnify/ENA primary metagenome ERZ778496 (study PRJEB29527, sample SAMN07138962) | mouse gut metagenome | material: feces | host: mouse | place: China:Nanjing | collected 2016-01-25 ... | reverse complement strand
CAAACTCAAACAGAACGGCAAGGTCAGAACGTCAGAAACCTACAAGTCTGCGCTCTCCAGTTTCAAGAAGTTCCGACAAGAAGAGGACATAATGCTTGACTGCCTCACCTCCGAGATAATGGAGGCTTACGAGGCATGGCATAAGAGTCGTGGCGTTGCCCCCAACACCATATCTTTCTATACCCGCATCCTACGGGCAGTCTATAACCGTGCGGTCGAAGATGACATCATCGAGAACCGTAATCCGTTCCGCCATGTCTATACCGGAGTTGACAAGACCGTAAAAAGAGCATTGCCATTATCTGTCATCAAGAAAATAAAGGCGTTAGATTTGTCGCTGAATGCCTCACTTGGCTTCGCCCGCGATATGTTCCTGATGAGTTTTTATCTCCGAGGGATGAGCTTCATTGACATGGCATTTCTGAAAAAAACTGACCTCAAAAACGGATATGTCACCTACCGCCGTCGCAAGACAGGACAGCAACTGATTATCGAATGGACAAAAGAAATGCAGATGATACTCGATAAGTATCCCGAAAATGCTACCGACTATCTGCTACCCATCATCAAGAATCCCGGTACAAACGAGCGATGCACCTACCGCAACATGGGCTACAACATCAACCACAACCTGAAAAAGATAGCCAAGATGGTAGGCATCCAAATTCCGCTAACCCTCTACGTAGCCCGCCATAGCTGGGCCTCCGCGGCCAAAGCCAAGGGCATTCCCCTGAGTGTCATCAGCGAAGGTATGGGCCACGATAGTGAAGCAACCACCCAAATCTATCTCGCCAGCCTCGACACCTCCGTCGTCGACCGAGCCAACTCTCTTATACTCAAAAGCATTTAGCAGTAACCCTGATTTTTCCATGCGGAGATCAGGGTTTATTTGTTTAGCAACCATCCAACTCTCTAAGTAAGAGAGCCTTATTCAATGTGCAAAGTTAGTTATTTTTCTGCAAATGAGGAGCATCGAAACGATAAAAAATTATCTACAACTTTATGGACAGCCTATGATTAACTGATTTGTTTAGCAACTTTGGATTACAAATATTCTTATCACGCTATATTCCTATGTATTAATATAAATCCCAATCTCTTACTTAGAGATAATTGATAAACCAACCACATCAATGAGAAAAGCTAATAACAAAAACGATTTCAAAAATGCTCTGCCAATCTCAGAGCCATCTTTCTTATCCAAGTGTTTAGGCATAGTCCAAATCTCTTGATAAGAGATACTTATGCCATGCAAAGTTACGAAAAAAAATCTGAAATATAGTCCATTTGATAAGAAATAATTCGATTAAATGTTCATCTGGCACCGATAGATTTTCGAAAATGTTTAGCGAATAGCCTCCTTGCAATTGGCTATACAACTGAAAATCTTATACTTAAAATTAGTCACATTCTCTTATCAAGAGACAATGATAGTAAACCGATCATCTTTCACGAAATATGAGCGAGAATCTTAACAAATTATCCATCTGGGATCAAGAGCATTCAGGAAGACGAAGAGTCTGTATGCTTATGGTTACACATGCGTGTAATCTCAATTGTAGTTATTGCTATGAATCACATAAAGGCAATAACTATATGACCTTTGACATGGCGAAAGAGATTATACTGAATGAAGCTGATTTGGTAAAGAACGACAATCGGTTTGATGAAATCCAAGTTGATTTCATGGGCGGTGAGCCCTTAATGAACTTTTCCCTAATCAAACAAATCGTGGAATGGTTAAAAAATGGTGGAATAGATGTTCCATGGATTTGTTTTGCTTCAACCAATGCTACACTTCTCAGTCCTGAGATAAAAGAATGGCTACGATTGAATAAGAGATATATAGTTCTCGGAGCGAGTTACGATGGAACAGGTAATATGCAATCAAAAAATCGTGGAACGGATTCATTCGACATTGATTTGGAATTCTTTCACGAATTATGGCCAGAACAGACATTGCAGATGACCATATCTAAAGAAACATTACCTTTCTTAGCCGAGGGTGTCTTATATGTGCAGCGCAAAGGATATGAGCTAAATGCGTCTCTTGCTCAAGGTGTAGATTGGACTGTTGAAGATGCAAAATTATATCGTGAACAATTAAGCGTACTTAAAGATGAGTATCTCAAAGATACTTCACTTCATCCTCTAAATAGATTGACTCGCTATGTTGACGTATTTAATTTAGCACCAACTGAAAGAAGACAAATACATGGTTGTGGCAGTGGGCTTAACATGGTAACATATGACTGTGACGGCAGCCGCTATGGATGCCATATGTTTACACCAGTAGTTTTGGGTAAGGATAAAGCCATTGGAGTGGATGCCGTTGAATGGGATCAGCCTGATTTGATGGCGGATAAATTCTGTGAAACTTGTGTCCTTAGAAGATTCTGCCCTACATGTCCTGGCTTTAACTATAAGTATAGAGGAGATTTTGCGAAAAGAGATCAGCGATGGTGTCCATTAGTCTTGGCCGAAGCTATGACAGCCTGTGAATTTCAGATTGAACGAATCGCCATGATGGAATCATTAAGTGCTGAAGATGCTGAACATGCTCAGGTCGCAGTAAAGGCTTATGAAATATTAAAACACCTTGATATAGACAGTTCAATAAGTCCATACATCATAAATTAAAACAACCAAACATCTATTATGGATATACGAAAAGTAAGAACAACTATCATTGCGACTATTGTCACTTTGATAAGTGTCAGTCTCGTTTCTTGTGGTAGTTTAGAGCAATGGTCACAAGGATTACAGGCGGTCGGCAATGGCTTGTCTGGTGCCACCTACTATACTACACCTACGTCAAACTATTCTACAGGTACTTATACTCCAGCTGCAACTACAGAAAAAGAATGGCATGATTGTTCTTCGTGCAGTGGGACAGGTAGATGTAAATCTTGTGGTGGTTCAGGGAAAAATGAGTACGCAAAAAATGGGCGATGCGGAGTTTGTCGTGGCACGGGTAAATGTGCAGGATGTAATGGTCGTGGCGGCTGGAAGATTTAACGAATATTGTCACAGATTAATAGAATAAGAAAGAGGCTCTAATGCCTACACAAATAAATCATTTATTCACAATTTAATTCAGGAGGAATTCATATGAAAATGAATCTCGCAGCCCTTGAGGCACTTGAAGCCAAGCTCGCTCAGTACAGCAGCGTAAATGGCCCCATCGCTGAGCATATGTCTCAGAACACAAACACGTGTGACTCTTGTTACACTAACTCGACTTGTAAAGGCACCTGCCGTGGCACTTGCGGCGGCTCATGCAACGGTCGATAAAAATGCCACGGCCTTGATGGCCTTCAAATCAAAATATGGTGTTGCAATAGTTTTAGATTTACTTCTTTTCTTTTGCAACACCATACTTTAGTATTAGAATATGAAAAGATCTGTTTTACTCCTGATAAGTCATTCCTGCAATCTGTCATGCAAATATTGTTACGAGCATTTTAAGGATGCCCGCAAAATGTCATATAGAGAGGCTACTGAAATCCTATGCAAAGAGTTTTCTACATCGCCAGAAGACATTACATGTATTGATTTGCTTGGCGGAGAACCTCTGTCTAATTTTGACATAATACCGGATTTATGTGAATGGATTTGGGATAAAATACCAACAATGCAAGTATTTATACGCACCAACGGAACGCTGTTAACACAGGCAATGAAGAGTTGGTTTAAGTCCCACAACAAACTTGTTGGTTTAGGAATTAGCGTAGATGGTACTCCGGAAAACAATCTTTTCAATAGAGGCGTGGAACACCTTGACTTAGCCTTTTTCAAAGAAAACTGGCCTGATGTACCGGCTAAATTTACTGTGTTTCCAGATAGCGTAGATAGGCTATATGAATCTATTTTATTCCTCCATGAAAAGGGCTTTAATGTTATAGGTGGGATAGCACAAGGAGTAGAATGGCCTGAGAAAGCATGTATTGAGTTGTCTCATCAGCTTGAGAAGTTGACCGAGTATTATTCAAAAGAGAGTTCATTGATTCCTCCGAAACCTCTTCTCTCAATAGACTTCAATCAAGCATACAATCCATATAATGTAACAAATCCAGAGAAACCATGTTGGAACAGAGATCTCGTGCATACCTACGATTGTGATTTTGAACTCATACCTTGTCATATGTTTTCTTCTTTGGTTCAGGGAAAAGAAGGGAGAAAAGCTATAATCAAGGATTATGAGGCTATAACCTGTGATTTGTGTGATGATGAATGTGTTACTTGTCCAATCAGATGGTGTTGTGTAAACTGCATGGCTCTTAATTATCATCTTTACAAAGACTTTAAGAAAAATGCGAATCGGAGATTGAGCTGTAAGGCTCACAAAATCGCTGCTTATTGGTCTGCTGTATTACTGACGCAAAGAGCAATGAATGGTACGTTAGATTTGAATGACTGTGAAGTAAGAGATGGTTTGTCAAATGCTATAAAATACATAAAGGAATATGATGAAGTCAAAGGATGTGATTAAACTCGATTTTTTGGATTCAATCAATACTAATTCTGCACAAGTATTTATTGAGAACCTGAAGACTTGCTCAGTGCAAAAGCCGGAAGCAAACTGTATATGGATAAATATATCTTCTCCGGGTGGGGATATTGATGTAGCGATTGAGCTGTATAATTTCTTAAAGCAATTAGATTGTTTCATCATAACAAATAATATATCAGTGGTAAATTCTGCTGCTATAATTCTATATCTTGCCGGAACTGATAGATATTGTGATTATACCTCAACTTTCTATGTTCATTCGGTCACAAAAAAACTACGTGGCGTTTTCGATGCTGATAGGCTTATTAGGGAAGCAAAAGAAATAAAACTAAATACAGAGCGTGTAACTAAAATATTAGCAGATAATACAATCCCTTCATTTACATATTGGAAAAGACTAATGAAGAAGGGCGAAATATTATCTCCCAAACAGGCCATTAGACTCGGTTTATCAACACAAATTTTCAGTAGGAATAACGATCAATGATAGTGTCGGGGTTAAGGTGTTTATGGCAATACTCCAAGGGGTTTAGACTAAGGATTTTAACTTCTATTATCCTTAGTTGTTTTGGCGTTATGTTTTCACTTTTATTCGTGGAAACGACAAAGCGACTACTGGACGACATATCAAGCGAAGTAGTTTTTTCATTCTTCACCGCAATACTATATTTGATTGGATTTAAGGGCGGTCAGATAATATGTGAACAGAGTGAAATATATTTACGAAGTAGCAATCGAGTAAGACTTGAAAATTACCTCGAATATAACCTATTTTGCAAGTTGACAAATAGTGCTGCTTATTCTACAACAAATCTTCATTCTGGTGATAGCATTTACAGATTGTCTTCCGATGCTGGTATCGTAGCAGAGGGTGTGTCTTATACATTGCCCATGTTGATTTATTCGGTTGTTCAGTTGCTTGCCACTTGGATATATTTGATGACAATGCAACCTGGTTTGACAGTCCTTTTGGGACTAATTGGCCCGGTTATAATATTTGCAACTTACTATTATACACGAATTCTCTCACCTATTAGTAAAACAGTAAGAAGACATGGCAGTGATGTAAATCAATATATTCAGGAGCATATACAACATAAAGAACTTATTGCAATTTTAGAACAGCATAAATTTGTTCAAGATAGAGCAAAAGCAATTCAGAATAGATTTATCACTTCACTTCTGAAGAAAATCAAAATAACCGTAGGTGCAGATTCTATAACTGAGATTGGATTTGCAATAAGCTATTTGTCAATATTTATTTGGGGCATTTACTCTATTCCTATTGGCCTTATGACTTACGGAACTTTCGTTGTTTTCCTTCAACTTGTAGGTCAGTTACAACGTCCTGTTTTCATGTTTAAGGATCAGTACCCATCATTTATTTCAGCGTTAGCATCTACCGAAAGAATTCAAGAGATATTTAATTTACCAGATGATTACAGCAAAAGTAAAAAGATATTGAAAGGAGAACTTGGTGTTTGCCTTGAAAACGTATGTTTTGCCTATCCGAGCAATCAAAAACAAGTATTGGATCAATTTAATTGGGATTTCAAGCCCTGTTCAATTACTGCAATAATGGGAGAAACGGGTGTTGGCAAGAGCACTTTGGTTAAATTATTATTAGGTCTGATAAATCCCGATAACGGCTCTATTAGAATTTACAATACGAAAAATGATAAATACGAAACGGTAAGTAATGATACTCGATGTAATTTTATTTATGTGCCACAAGGAAATAATTTAATCAGTGGTAGCATACGCTATAATTTACAATTAGGTAATCCAAATGCTTCTGATGAAGAAATGCGTCATGCTTTATGGATGGCTGCTGGGGATTTTGTTTATACCCAACTTCCAGAAGGGCTTGATACAGTCATTGGAGAGCGAGGGTTCTCGTTAAGTGAAGGCCAATCTCAACGAATATCAATTGCCAGAGGTTTATTGAAATCAGGATCAATACTAATACTTGATGAGCCAACTTCGGCTCTTGATAAAGAGACTGAGAAAACTTTTTATAAACGACTTTTCGCTTCGTACAACGGAAAAACTATAATAATTATAACTCATAGAGATTTTGAAACATCGTATTTTCATAATATTCTAACTCTTAAACCAATCAGAAACAACAAATAACAACAGATATGAAAGCAACATTTATTAAACCAATCGTTTGCTGTGTATCTTTACTTCTAACAGTGCTATCCTCGGCATTACCAGCTAATGCCGGCGGTACGCCTATACAAAGTGGAGATGTCAGCTCCTCAGCGCAGAAAGCTGAGGCTCGTACAATTAGCGGAGTCGTTCTTGATGCTCAGACAAAAGAACCTCTCATCGGTGCCACTATTATGGATCGCAATTCCAACACAGGTACCACAACAGACTTGGATGGAAAATATTCCATTAAGGTTACGCCATCTACAAAGGAACTATCAGTTTCTTTTGTTGGCTATGTTCCAAACAATGTGAAAATAGGGGCGGAAAACACTCTTAATGTTCTCTTAGAGTCATCAAGTGAAATGCTCAATGAAGTCGTGGTCACGGGTATTCAATCTATAGAAAGAGGACGTGCTACTGGTGCATTCTCAATTTTGAGTCAAGATGACATGAGTAATATTTACTCAACAAGTCTGACGGAAAAACTTGAGGGTGCTGTCCCAGGATTGTTCGTTGATAAAAACAATGATATAACCATACGAGGATTAGGGTCCTTAAATGCAAATACAAAACCTCTTATTGTTGTAGATGGATTTCCGTTGGAAAGTTCTGAACTTAATCTTAATCCTAATGATATTGAGCAGATTAGTATCCTTAAAGACGCAGCATCTGCATCTATTTGGGGTATTCGGGCGGCTAATGGTGTCATAGTGGTAACCACAAAGAAGGGCAATGGTAGTGGGCGTGTAAATGTCAATTACTCAGGCACTGTTACATCAAGTGCAAAACCCAAATGGTCAGACTTGCATATGTTATCTTCTGACCAATATGTCAGTGCTAATTTTGCCAATATTCTCGGACAAGGGATCAGTTCTTCCGCATATGGAGGTCTTACGGAACTGGAGAAGATTTATCAGTCATATGACGATGGATTATATTCGCTCGATGAAGCATGGAAACAAGTAGGTCTGCTTGGCAGATTTAATAATGCCAAACAGATTACCGACAATTTCTATCGTCATTCATTTACGCAACAGCATAATGTCTCGTTATCCTCAAATAGTGAACGCGTTTCAACCTACGCATCGTTCAGTTTTGATCAAAATAAGATGCAACTTCGCGGTAATGAATACAACAAATTCAACCTATTAGTAAATAATGATTTCAGATTACATCGGACATTTACCGTTACCCTTGGACTTAGAGGCACATATCAAAATGCTAAGAACAATGGAGTTGATATGACTGGCTATGAACCGTGGATGAGGATTCTTAATGATGATGGTTCCTACTACAACGAATATAACGGAATCTCAGAAACATGGGCTCAGGAGTGCTACGCTTTAGGTATGCGTGATTGGCACAAGAATTCTCTGGAAATAATGAGGATGAATGATAATCAGAGCAAAGAGTATAATCTTTCTTCATCTTTAAGGTTAGTCTGGAAACCAATTTCCGGGCTGACACTATCGTCTCAAGGAACTTATGAGTTTGGTAACACTAAGGGAATACAATTCTTCTCACAAGACCATTATAAGACTCGTAACTTGACCAATCGTTTTACAGAAGTATCTGTGGAAGATGGACATCCTGTAGGTATCGTTGCAAATCATCTGCCCACAAGCGGTGGTATTAAGAGCCTTAGCGATACACATTTTCAGTCTTATTCTATCAGGAATATGATTTCTTACAATAACGCGTTCAAAGATTTTGAATATCGCGCTATGGTTGGTAATGAAATCTATTCTCTTGAAGGTAATCAGTATTCCAACTGGCTCTGGGGCTTTGACCCGGACCTTCTCACATACCAAAGTGTGGATTTAGCGTCTTTACAAAGTGGAGTATATGGTTATAATGGCAGGATCCAAACTCTTGATGAAGATGAATATTCTACATATTACGTTGAACGACTTGAAAGATATGTTTCATGGTTTGGGACTGCTAACATAAGTTATGCCAATAAATATGACCTCTTTGGTAGTATTCGTTTGGATCAGACTAATCTGCTTACAAATGCAAGTAAGTTTAGGAATAATCCATCGTGGTCGGTTGGTGCCAAATGGAACATCAGCAAAGAGTCTTTCTTGCACTCTCCGTTAATTGATAATTTAGCATTGAGAGTATCTTATGGATTAACCGGTAATATTGACAAGCGAACAGGTCCAGACATTGTAGGACAGGCTTCTTCTGATTACAACATTCCGAACTTGAACTACATAATGATTACCAACCCTGCGAATCCATTGCTTGGATGGGAAAAAACTTATAGTTGGAATGTCGGTGTCGATTATATGTTCTTCAACGGACGTTTGTTTGGAGCTTTTGACTTCTATCACAAAAAATCAAAAGGACTCTTAGCGGATGTAGATGTTGACCCAACGATTGGCTGGAGTAAATTCTTCAAAAATTCAGCCACTGTATGCAATACCGGTTTTGATTGGTCCATACACGGACGAATTCTTACCGATACACCCGTGAAATGGGACGTAACACTGAACCTTTCATATAATAAAAACAAGGTTACAGAAATGAACTATACTCCCAGTAGAAAGGGCGCCTGCAAAGGTAACCCCATGCAAGGCTATCCTATTGGGAGCATTGCAGTACATAGATATGGTGGACTTGATGAATTTGGAGATCCCACATTTATGCGAAAAGGTGATGATACTCAATATCATTACTCCGAATTAAATTCACTCGGTCTGGATGATCTTGAATATGTCGGTTCTACAAATCCTCCAGTCTTTGGCAGTCTATCCAGTTTGTTGCGTTATCGTGACTTCTCTTTAAGCTTCATGATTACATATCGCTTTGGCAGCAAACTCAGATTGCCAGCTCCGAAGAATACAGCAACTGGCATGTATAGTGAATGGTTTGGCGAGGAATATCGTTGGGTAGATGGTGCCAACAATGATAATAAATGGGTCCCCAGCCAATATACAGAAAGTCCATGGTCGCCGAGAAATCGCGATGAGTGTCTGCTGTTCAGCGATAAGATGGTAGATAGTGGAGATGCAATCTACTTCAGAAGCTTAAAATTCATGTATGACGCATCAGGGTTTCTTAACAAAATAGGTATAAAAGGTGGCAGTGTAAGCATCGGTGGTGAAAATCTTTGCTTCTGGGCAAAAAACAAATATAATCTTGATCCTGACCAGATTTCTGTCAGTGGAGAGGTTTATGATACTTATTGCACTTTTGGCAAGCAACCTCGTCTTGTCGTAGGTCTTAATTTGAATTTCTAAAAACGGATAACAATGAAACAATACATCATATATATGGTAATAGCCCTATTAGGGCTGACCTCTTGTCAAGACTTTCTTGACGAGACACCTAAAGGAACGCTTATTCCGAAAACTGTAAATGATTTCGGGATGATGCTTGACAACTATGACTATGACAACTGTATCGGCTACGGACAGTTCATTACACTGATGATGACTGACGATGTTACTATTCCAGAAGATAAATCTTGGAAATATTCTTCATGGGGTATCAACGGTTATACTTGGGGAGATTTCATATATAGCTCATCTGAAGACGATGATTGTTATAATAACTTCTACCATGTAATCTATATCTGCAACTATATTCTAAATAACTTAGCAGATGCGCCGGACGGAACAAAATTCACACGTGAATACGTTGAAGGCGCAGCACGCTTTCACAGAGCGTTTGCATATTTCTCTCTGGTGAATCTATATGCAAAACATTACGATGTTTCCTCTGCGTCGAAAGACCTCGGTGTGCCTCTTATTCTTGAAGCTGACCCAGAATTACAACTTGGTAGGTCAACAGTTCAAGAAGTCTATGACCAGATAAATAAGGATTTATCGATTGCTAAGGACTTACTAAGTGCCGAAACGCCTGAGTATTCGTTTAGACCAAACAAAACTGCGGCTTTGGCTCTTTTGGCACGAGTAAATCTGTACCAAGGCAATTATGAAGACTGTGCTGATTACGCAGCTAAAGCAATGGCAATATGCCCTGAGCCTTATGATTTCAATAACTACGAACTTGACGATGTCAATCCTGATTTTGGAATAAATGGTTTCCCATTTTACGGATGGGAAGTTCAAGATGTGATTTGCTATAAAGGGTCTGGATATGGGCCAAACGATGATCAGGATTATAATCTATCAGATGAATTGATTCAACTCTTCAATAAAGAAACGGATTTGCGATGGAATATCTTTGTGACTACATATCCGATTTTTGCTGGAGAAGAGCCGGAAGGAGATAGTCCGAGAACCGCGTTTACATTCCCTAATAATCGGGGACTAAATGTCGGAGAGTTGTATCTGACCGGGGCAGAAGCTTTTGCTCGCTTAAATAGAATTGACGATGCACTGTCTGCTCTTAATGATTTAGGAGTTAAACGACATAAGACTGGTACATATTCTAATGTAACAGAACGGGACCCTGATAAACTCTTATCTCTTATTCTCGATGAAAGAAGACGCGAATGTATTCAACAGGGTATAAGATGGTTTGACCTTAAAAGATTAAACAAGGATCCGAGGTTTATAAAAACCATAACCCACGAATTGGACGGAGAGATTTTCACATTAGAGCCTGATGACAATCATTATGTCCTACCAATTCCACTTTTCGTAATTAACAACAACCCGTTGGTAGAACAGAATCCAAGATAGGTTTAGTCATAACCGAGGGAACAAACCCCAAACTCATGGAGTTTTATTCCCTCGGTTTTAATAACAATATATAAAGCATTTGATTTTAGTGTTGTTGTATATAATTATTGCCTTTCGCGATTTTCTCCAAAGGCTTAAAACACAAACGGGATATATTCCTAATGACACAAATATTATGGTTTAGATAAACGATTACTAACAATTAACCTAATTAATTATCGCCGCCTGTGGCGGCCGAAATTTTTGGCATTTTAATAATAAAGTGCGAAGCGACCTCATGATGAAGTCTCTTCGCTCATAGTCTGTTATGACTCGCTAATTTCATGCGGTCATTCTCTCCCGAATTTTCTCGGCATTGGCATTGACAAGATTGACAATTCTTTCGTGGTAGGCGGTATCTTTGTTATATTTGCCGTGGCATTGCACGACTTTTAGGGTGTTCAAGTCAACCTCCACGGTTTCGATTATCTGTCCGTCAATCCTTGCGGAGAGAATGAGGGTATCAGCTTTCTTGTAGTAGCCAGCTCCAAAAACGCATATATCTTGCGTCATTCCTTCTTCAAAATATTCCTCGATGCTTTCAAGCACCTTTACGGAAATCTCGTTGTCGGTAATTACAAGTCCGAAGAATTTGGATTTTAGAGCCTTGAAATCTTCCTCTCTCTGCTGTTCCTCCAATAGCCTCCGCTGTTCACGCTCGCGTCTTTCTGCCTCTATGCGACGTTCTGCCATAATGCGTTCCTTGCGATGCTTGGACTCTATCTTTCGGCTTGCACTGTCGTGGGCGTTGATGAAATCCTCCGGGCAAATATTCTTGGGGTTGTGTATGTCCTGCCCTAAGTTTATCAGCATACGGAGATAATCACACCATAGGGATATGTTGTTGATTTTGTAGTGGTGGCGTTTGGCGATGAGGTATGATGCCCAAAGGTCGTCGGCATTGGAAGGGTTGAGTATAAAGTGTTTCATCTCATCTATCTCTCCGGCTTTCATCAACGTTTCAATCCGAGGGTCGGAAAGCAATGCTTTGAAAAGAGTTATAGGCGATATGCCGTGGAAATCGCCCTTAAATCCGTTGCGGTAGAGCTGTGGCAGATACTTTTTGCGAGGATACACCTTCCCCCATTTGCAAACATTGTCGTATAGGGGGTGATGGGTGCGTATTTCCATTTTGCTCCATATAGACCAGCTATCGCAGTACATAAACGACATACCACGGAGCAACGCCATTGTTGTAACCTTCCCTTCGGGTGAAATCCAACGCTGAACAACCTCCATGCAGGCGTTTTGCCTCGGTTCGCCTTTCCTGCTTACGGACTGAACCTGCGCCACTCGGATAACCTGATAACCTCCACAGGTGGTGATGACGCAGAAATACTGTGTCTGTCGGTCGGAACGCTTGCGGGTATCGTATGCTTTGAGTTCGGCACCGCAGTGGGGGCATTTGCACCCTGCGAGGGTATCACATAGGTGACTTTCGCTTTTCCAGACGCGTCCGCAGTCGGAGCAGGTCATAACACCGCTTTTGTTGCGGTAGGCGATATGTTCAATGCAGTTGATGTATGCCCATTGCTCCTGCGTGTGGGTGATAGGGTGCAGAGTCGCTGAAAGTCTTGCTACCTCTTTCTGTATGGCTGTCTTGGGTTTCATAGTTGTGGGGTGTTAAAAATCAAATAGACTGGGTTGAACATCGGTCGCTTTCTTATCGGCGGTTATCTTTGGTTGTGTAGGCCTGCGCATTTTTGCCATTTCCTCGTTGCGCAGTCGGTCGATAGCGTCCTGCCGTGCCTGTGCCTTCTCCTCCTCGGTGAGTTCAACGATATGGTTGACGACCACTTGGCAGTTAACCGGCTTTCCTACCTCAATCTCATTTTCTTCATAGTAATGGACTGCCAGCCCGAAAATCTCATCGTCCGTGAAGCCACAGCATCCGCTTTTCCGCACAGAGTTGAGTATATAGGTCACGCAATCATCTACCGATTTTGAGGGATTTGCATACTTGATGACAAAGAGAGCATCATTCTCTGCTCGTTCTTCAAGATAAGCCTTGATGGTTTCGTTGAAGGCTTGTGTGCCTTTGTTTTCCTTGTTATTAGCCATAGTCGTAAATATTTAGAGTGTCATTATCCAATAGATTATCCCTAATGCAGTGAGGACTGAGATTATCCAACCCACACCTCGGAATACCTGCTTTACAATCCATCCGATTGTCAGTCCTGCGATTGCTCCGATGATTATAAGTATCACCTTAGCCACCTTTGCAACCGCTTTTCTTATGCGGTAATGATAGGAGGTTTGGAGAGCTTCGCTTTGACCTAAATTTCTAATATGCCTTTCTGTGGGTTTCATATCGGTGGGAGCTTTTTTTTAACCTCATGCGTCCAAAGACAGTGTGGTTGTTTGAGTTGCTTGACGCCACAAAAGACGTGCGGCACAAAAAGAAGGGGTGTTCGTGACAGGACGGAACAAATACTACATCGCAGATGTGGAGATTTTTCCTATCTGGCACGAATACACCTTTGCCGCACGTTTACATTGGCAAGCAACTCCAACATATCCACTTGGCATAGGTACGCCTTGAAATAAGAATGGCTCCCCCGATATATCAGGAAAGCCACAGGAAGACATTGTGAATGATGCTGCCGTTTCTTCATAACGGCATCCTTGTGAAAAATCATATACATAATAAAGCCCTGAAAAGAATCCGCAAATCCGAATAGGATGTATAAGCCTATTTTTGGTAAAAAAAGAAAGTATAGTGCAATCCCGGATTAGGATAATGTCCACCATTTATCCGATCCGGAGAGAAGCGGAGGTGAAGGATATATGGTGGTCTTTATACCCGTGGATTGAATCATGGTGAACATGGAATGTCAGCATAAGTCGCAAGATGGGTTCAACCGCCCCGGTTGTACCTCTCGCGGCGATGCCGACATTCGATGTACACCACAACGATGAAAAAATAAAAATGGGGCATGAGTATGAACGGAATTATTCGAGTTGAAGCAGACTGAAAAATGAATGCTAAATTATTCTCACTCCGCCCTTCCGTATTCCGGCAATTATCGTTACTTTTTGTGTGCAAAATTACAATCTTGAAATAGGACAATGGCTAAAATTCTTCCGTATAGTCTGCCTCTGGGTGTACTTTTCGATAATTGGAACTGGTAAAAACAGGCAACTGATGGCAATTAAAAATCCTTAACATGGATTAAAAATCCAAAAGGAGTTTTCCTTGACTTTCCGTCAACTTCCACGAAAGTACACGATTAGTACCCAGCTCACTCCAAATACCTCTGACAATCAGCCAATTTGCCTAAATAAGAAAAAATTTGTAATTTTGCACATTATAAATTATGTGGATAATTCTGGCATTTGTATCGGCTGCGTTACTCGGTCTGTATGACGCATGCAAAAAATATTCGCTGCGCGGCAATGCGGTGATACCTGTATTGTTTCTCAACACGTTGTTCTGCAGTGTTATCTTTTTGCCGGCTATTGTGTTGTCGGCGGCGGGAATGCTGTCTGAAGGCGAGACTTTTTATGTGGAGCCGTGGTCGTGGCATGCCCATAGCTATATTCTGCTGAAGTCGGTTATAGTGTTGAGCTCATGGATATTGGGATATTTTGCCATTAAGCATCTGCCGCTCACAATTGTGGGACCTGTCAATGCAACAAGGCCTGTAATGACCATTGTGGGCGCCTTGCTGATTTATGGAGAGAGTCTTAACGGCTGGCAATGGGCCGGCGTGGCTTTTGCCGTGGTGTCGTTCTATCTGTTGAGTCGCAGCGGTCGCAAGGAGGGCATACGGTTTGCTCATAACCGCTGGATATATTTTCTTGTAGGTGCGGCTGTGCTTGGCGCGGTGAGCGGTCTTTACGATAAGTTTCTGATGGCTTCTACGGATTCAGGTGGTGCAGGGTTGGGCCGGATGTCCGTGCAAGGCTGGTATAATATCTATCAATGTGTCATGATGGGCATTGTGTTGTGGACGGTATGGTGGCCGCGGCGGTTACATGGCCACCGGTTTGTCTGGCGGTGGCCCATAATTCTGATCAGTGTGTTTCTGACCTGTGCGGATTTTGCCTATTTTTATGCGCTGACATTTCCGGATTCCATGATTTCCGTAGTGTCGATGGTGCGCAGGGGGAGTGTGGTGGTCTCATTTATGTGCGGGGCGCTGTTTTTCGGAGAGAAAAATTTGCGCGGCAAGGCTGTTGATCTCGCTCTGGTACTTGCCGGAATGGTCTGCCTATGGATCGGATCAGCTCAGTAACGTTTTATTTTACCGTTTTCCAGAGCTTGCTGATATAATTCCTGACGTAGTCTGCGGTCAAGCGACAGTTTGTGGCGCGCTGTAAGCCTGTCGCGTATGATAGGTTCTGCAACATCGCGCGGCATTTCAGTGCCTTCTGTAAGTGTTTCAGTGATATGAAGCAGATATGTGAAGTCTCCGTCGCTTACTTCGATATGCTCTCCTGTTTTCGGAGTTCTGCCTGAGAAATTATGTGGCACACGAGATTCGATCTGTTCCCATTTCACCCAGTTGTCGCGGAAATATTCATACAGGATGTCATCGTCTTTTATATTTGCTTTTTCAAGCAGTTCGATGTCAGTGTCCTTGTCTGAACGATACCATTTTCTCACATTCTCGAGCAGGGGAGATGAGGTGGGTATTTTTACCAGTATGCCACGCACCATGGGGGTTTCGACACGCATTTCGGCATGATGCCTGTCATAATATGCCGCTATGGTGTCTTCAGGCAGTTCGGGGGGGCCATCCTGCGCTGTTTTCAGACGCTGATATTCCCACATTATCAGTTGCCTGCGATAGTCGTCGGTCATACGGTCGATACTGCGGGTGTCGGGGATGTTTTTTTCAGCGATTTCGGTTATCAGCATATCCGAGATCCATGAGTTGATATAGGACTCGGCAAATGTGGCGCTGTCGGTAGCCGACAGGCCTGCCGGTATGGCTTTCCGCAGATCCGAGAGTGTAAGGGTGGCATTGCCGACGGCCACTATGGCGTCGGCAGGAACCTCCTTAATGCAGCTCGCAGCCGCGGCTGCTATCGTAAGAGCGATAACTGCCTTGGCTGCGGGCCTGTTGTGGATTTGAAATGTCATTGAAGCGGCTTGACTTTTTTCAGAATTTTTTTGTTGATTTTCACCGGATAACGTTTGCGGAGTTCTTCAACCCATTTTTTCTCGAGTTCGCTCTGATAGTCCGCCGTCACTGCGCCGCGTGCATCGGCGGCTTCTTCGGGCTGGTCGATCACGCGTCCCTGATATGTTGTAAAATATTTCCAACGGCGTTCGCCGGAAAGATCAGGAAGTTCCGCTCCGAAGCCGGCGTAATCCACCACATTGTTTTTGCCTTTAGGCAGCAGTACGCGCTCGATCTTGATGTTGCGGGGAAATGCTCCGCGAAGTACCGGACCGATCGAGTCTGTTTCTATCGACGGATTGGCCGCGATGAATTTGTTGACTTCCTGGATCAGAGAATCCGATGTGGCGTATATCACATAGCCTTTGAAGCGGGGTTCGGACCAGTCGGTGTATTTGTCGCGGTGGGTCTTGAAGTATTCGTTGAGTGCTGCATAGTCATTGGCTGCGGCATTCCATACTTTTTGGTTGCTGACTTCGAAGAGCATCATGCCGTCGCGATATTCATTGACTATATTGCGGAGCTCAGGATGTTTCTTTTCCAGACGATGGTCCTCGTATGTCAACACCACTTCATTAAGGCGTTCGTCAGCCATTGCGGACAGAGCAGTCGACGGGTCAGATCCGGGAGCAATGCGCGGGCGCGGATTCATGAAATCGGCAATTGTCACGGTGCTGTCGGCTACGGTGATGAGCGGGGTGGTGTCGTGGGCCAGAGATTCGATTGCGGAATCAAAGTCAGCGGCAGCGGCCACAGCCTGGTTTATCCGGTCAAGGCCGGACTGAAGCACTTTTGACGGATATGCTTTTTTCAGTTGGGCGATTTTTGCTTCAACGGCACGGTTGGAACGGCCGTCTTGTGCCATTTTTGCACGTATGCTGGCTTCCATCTGTTCGAAGGGTGCGATGCCGCGATGGCCCATGCGTTCTACAATGTGCCATCCGAACTGGGTGGTGAACGGTTTGGATATCTCTCCATCGGCCAGAGCAAAGCTGACAGCTTCGAATTCAGGTACCATGCGGTGTGTGCCGAACCAACCAAGATCGCCGCCCTGTGCTCCGCTCGGGCAGTCACTAAGGCGTTTTGCTACGTCGGCAAAGTCGGCTCCTGCCTGCAGGGCGCCATAGATTGAGTCGATGCGCTGCTTCACTGCGGCATTGGCTTCATCGGTGCGCTCGTTAGGGTAGGTAAGGAGAATGTGGCGGGCATGCACTTCTCCGGGATTGGGGCGTCTGTTTCTGACTTTGGCCAGATGATGTCCGTAGCGTGTGGTGATCACATCGGAAATCTCACCGACGGGAGTATTGTACACGCCTTCTTCCCATTCGTATGGAAATTGTCCGGCGCTGATCCATCCGTAGTAGCCGTTATTGCTGCGTATGGACGGGTCGGTGGAATATTTTTGTGCTGTCGCCGTGAAGTCAGCGCCGTTGACAAGCGCCTGACGCAGACTGTCGATAAGCGCTTTTTTCTCCAGCGGCACCATCAGATGATCCACTTCCACCGATTCCTTCATGTGGTCGTATGCTTCCTTTACGAGCTGTTTTTCCGTTAGCGAGTCGCGTAGATACGGAGCCACAAGTTCCGCTCTGTAGCCGTTAAACTCCTGCTGGAATGCCTGAATGGTGTCTACTCTCTGGCGGCGGGCTTCAGCTACTTTGAGTTTATATATGGTGAACATGTCCAGATATTCGTCCAGCGACTGGCGGTCTATCTGTTGTCCGTGATTTTTGTGATACAGGTATTCGAATTCGCTGAGAGTGACAGGAACACCGTCAACAGTCATCAGAACCGGATCTTTGGGTGCTTTAGCCGATAGCGGTAACAGTGTTGCCGCAGCCAAAGCAGATAAGAGCAAGTGTTTCATCTATATCGTATTGACTTATGGTTTATAGGTTACAGTCTTTTATTGGTGCGATGCGCTGTAATTGGGCGCTTCGGATGTTATGGCCACGTCGTGCGGATGGCTTTCTGCCACGCCTGCGTTGGTGATGCGGGTGAATTTGGCCGAGTGCAGCGCTTCTATGTCTTTGGCTCCGCAGTAGCCCATGCCAGACCGTAGGCCGCCAAGCATCTGATATACGACTTCGAAAAGTGAACCTTTGTAGGGCACACGTGCAGCAATGCCTTCCGGCACCAGTTTTTTCGCGTCGGTTTCATTGCCTTGGAAATAGCGGTCCTTTGAGCCTTTTTCCATGGCTTCAAGCGAACCCATGCCGCGGTATGACTTATATTTTCTGCCGTTGTATATGATGGTGTCGCCGGGAGTTTCGTCCACGCCGGCGAGCATGCCGCCGAGCATCACGGAATTAGCGCCTGCAGCGATCGCCTTTACAATGTCGCCAGAATAGCGTATGCCGCCGTCGGCTATCAGAGGAACTCCGGTTCCGGCAAGAGCCTTCGCTACGTCATAGACGGCCGAGAGTTGCGGCACACCGACGCCGGCTATCACGCGAGTGGTGCAGATGGAGCCGGGACCTATGCCTACCTTTACGCCGTCGGCACCGTTCTCAACCAAGAACTTAGCGGCGTCGCCGGTGGCTATATTGCCGACCACTACGTCGATATGCGGATATTTTTCTTTGATTGCGCGAAGCACCCCGATCACACCACGGCTATGGCCGTGGGCGGTGTCGATCACTATGGCGTCTACACCTGCTTCTACAAGCGCGTCAACACGCTGGATGCTGTCGGGAGTCACACCGACTCCGGCTGCCACACGCAGACGTCCGAGACTGTCCTTGCATGCCATCGGTTTGTCCTTTGCCTTTGTTATATCCTTGTATGTAACCAGACCGATGAGATGGCCTTCGCCGTCAACCACGGGTAATTTCTCGATTTTGTGTTGTTGAAGTATCTGTGCCGCTTCATCAAGATCGGTAGTCTGTGAGGTGGTGATGATGTTTTCTTTGGTCATCACTTCGTCTACCATGCGGTCAAGATCGCGTTCAAAACGTAGGTCTCTGTTGGTTACTATGCCCACCAGTTTGCGGTTGTCGTCAACTACAGGAATTCCGCCGATATGATATTCTTCCATGATTTTCAAGGCGTCGCCTACCGTGGATCCGCGTTTGATAGTCACAGGATCATATATCATGCCGTTTTCAGCACGCTTCACCGCATGGACCTGACGGGCCTGTTCGGCTATCGACATATTCTTGTGTATTACTCCGATGCCACCTTCTCGGGCTATTGCTATGGCCAGCGGTGCTTCTGTGACCGTGTCCATGGCGGCTGAAATCAGGGGAACATTAAGAACTATGTTTCTGGAAAAACGTGTGGTCAGATTAACTTCCCGGGGAAGTACTTCGGAATAAGCCGGAATCAACAGGACATCATCGAATGTCAGACCGTCCATCTTCACTCTATCTGCAATAAACGACATAGGAGGATTATGTTTTGGGTTGTAAAATTGCACGCAAAGATAGAGAAAATCTACGAAATTACAGCATGGTTTTGTAAAATAAATAAGGAGTTGGCAATTTGAAACCAGACTCTCAACTGGCAAGTGCAAAATTAGCTATTTGTCGATGCACTATCCTTATAGTATTGATAGCGTGCTACTT
>ERZ778496.1153-NODE-1153-length-20163-cov-6.528496_pt1 | contig 20163 bp, 15 predicted proteins | sample MGYA00433099_ERZ778496 | MGnify/ENA primary metagenome ERZ778496 (study PRJEB29527, sample SAMN07138962) | mouse gut metagenome | material: feces | host: mouse | place: China:Nanjing | collected 2016-01-25 ... | reverse complement strand
ACACTTTATTCCTATATTAAATATGAAAAATCGAGTTTTTCACTGTACTTTCACGAAAAATTTCAAAAAAGGGCTTAACATTTCAATTAAAATGTGCTATAATGATTATATACGTCAACGGAGAGTTACGAAATACGCGCTTTCTGCGTATACGTGCAATGTTTTATATAAGCCTGTGTATTCAAGAGGTGATACAAAAATGAATAAAAGAAGAAATTTTCGTTACATTAAAATCAAAGATGATGAACCAAAGAAACCTAAAAAACGTGAAAAAGGCAGAGTGTCGCGTAATATCGGACATGCACTGACAGTCGTCGGAACCACCATATCGTCAATGCTCCTTATCTTTGTTATTATGATGTGTATCGTCGTGACAGTCATCACCGTGTATATCCTTGATTTTGCCGATAACGGCTATGACGCTAACCTCCGCGACGCCGAAATGAAATACACCACCATGATATACGGCTACGATGCAGACGGTAAAGAAATCGAACTAAAGCGATTGTACGAGGAAAGAAACCGTATCTGGGTCGATTATGAGGATATCTCGCCGTATCTCATTTATGCTGTCGTTTCCACAGAGGACAAGCGTTTTTACGAACACAACGGCGTCGATTGGAGAAGGACGGTATACGCGCTCGCCGCCGATGTTCTCAACCTCTCGGGACAAGGTCAGGGCGGTTCGACTATCACCCAGCAGCTCATTAAAAACCTTACGCTCGACGACGAGCAGACATGGGAACGTAAACTGCGGGAAATTTTTAGAGCGTTGTCGCTGGAAGAAAAATACACAAAGGTCGACATTATTGAGAGTTATCTTAATGTAATATGGCTTGGAGGCATGACCTATGGTATCGGCGCGGCTTCACAGCTGTATTTTGGCAAGGACGCAAAGGACCTTGATATCGCTGAATCTGCTATTATAGCGGGTATGATACGAAATCCCGGTTACCGTTCACCGTATGAGGATCTTGAAAACTGCAAATACTGGCAGGAGTACGCGCTCCAGAATATGTACGAGCAGGGCTACATCAACACCAAGGAGTACGAATCGGCAAAGGTCGAGAAGGTACGGTTTGCTGGTACCGTTTACGGTGACGCTTTCGGCTATACAGACCCACGCTCCATCCACACGGATGAACCCGAGGAGGAGTCCGATGATGATACCGTTGACGATGATTATGAGGCATACCGTTGGAATGGCTATGAGGTAGACCAGGACTGGTATGTTGATGCGGCAATAGATCAGGTCATCATGGACTATGCCGATCTTAAAGGCGTTACCTACACCTCCGCGAGAAGAGATATCTACAACGGCGGATACCGTATCTATATCAACGAAAATATGGCTGTCCAACAGCTTGTCGAGGAAAAATTCCGCGATCCGCTGCTTGTCGTGACGTCTTACGACGAGAACGCCAAGGAGGACGATCTGCTCCAGTCAGCGTTTGTACTGATGGACTATTCGGGAACCGTTTTAGCGGTAGTGGGCGGTCTCGGAGACAAGCCGGGAATAAACTGCTTTAACCGCGCAACTCAGGCGACGCGCGCCCCGGGTTCAACAATGAAACCTATCTCGGCATACGCGACGGCGGTGCAAAACAATCTGATTACCTATTCGACTATGCTGCCAGATAAGGGTATCAGCATCATTGACGGCAGCGAGATAAAAACTTGGCCAACCAATTTTAACTTTGCGGGAGGCGACGGCTCGCTTATGCCGATTTGGGAAGCTGTTCGCGAATCTCGCAACACCATAGCGGTAAGAGTTGCACAGATGCTTACTCCGCAGGTGTGCTACAATCAGCTCACCCAAAATCTGGGAATTACAACGCTTGTTGAGTCGGATATCGATTATTCACCAATAACGCTTGGAGCGCTTACTGACGGTATAAAGCTTGTCGAGCTGGCAGCGGCTTATCAGATGTTCGGAAACGGCGGAATTTATTACGAACCCAAGCTTTACAGCAAGGTTATCGACAGCAAGGACAATGTTATCTTACAGCAGAATTTCTACGGCACACAGGCGATTGACAGCGATGCGGCATGGGTAACGAACAGAATGCTCCGCACGGTAATCACGACAACAAGCGGCTCCGGACGCTACGCTAACCTTGAAAACGTTGAAGTCATAGGTAAGACGGGGACATCAAACGACGACCTCAATCTGCTGTTCGTCGGCTGTACGCCGCATTATATCGGGGTTGTCTGGATGGGCTACGACAAGAACAACCACGAGGTCTTCAACGGTGACGGCTCCCACAGATACGGCGCACAAATATGGTATGACATTATGTCGGAGATTGAGGATACCTCGGTAGTCAGCAAATTCACTCCCGACACATCAGTTCTGGAGCGAAGGTTCTGCACGGAGACGGGTCTCATCGCTTCCGCCAAGTGCACAAGCACGGACGTCGGCTACTACCGCAAGAGCAATATTCCCGAATACTGCTCGGGCAATCACGTAACCGAAGTTCAGAAGATCAAGTCACATTGGGACGAAGTTGACGCGGAAAACAAAAAAGAGCTTGAGGAAAGACTGAACGGGTACTATTAAATAAAAAACGGCTGCCGCGTTTAATCGCACGGCAGCCTCTGTTTTGCATAAATAAAAAGGGCGCTATGGCGCCCTTAGCTTATTCCGAATTATTAACCAGCTCTCTGAACGAGCTTGGAACGCAGGCAGCGTGAGCAAACATTAACTCTACAAGGAGTTCCGTTTACGACAGCCTTTACCTTTTTAACATTCGGTTTAAATGTTCTGTTGCTGCGTCTGTGAGAGTGAGAAACCTTAATTCCGAAGGAAACACTCTTACCGCATATTTCACATTTAGCCATTATATAACACCGTCCTTCCGATCAGTATTTTATCAGTAACAAATAATATTGTACCAGAAATTGCGCCAAATTGCAAGTAATATTTTAATTTTTACCGAATTTTTGTGCAATTCCACAATAATACATTATTTTGTTTATGATTTTTTGCCGTTATAGACAACCCGAAATAATTCAGAAAACGATAAACCCAACCTTTTTCTGAACCTTTTGCAGCGTTTTGCGGGAGACTTTGTACGCCTTTTCCGCGCCCTGCTTCATGCAGCTCTCGATATACGCCTTGTCAGAGGAAACACGCTTGTATTCTTCCTGCATGGGCGCAAGCTTGTCCGCTACCGCCTCGCCTACCGCGAGCTTGAAATCGCCGTAACCCTTGCCCTTAAACTCTGCCTCGATCTCGTCAAAGCTCTTTCCCGAAACACCGCTGTAAATGGACATCAGGTTGATTATACCGTCCTTGCCCTCTCGAGCGCAAACCTCGGTCTCACTGTCGGTGACGGCGCGCTTGAACTTGCGGATTATCGTGTCGCGGTCGTCAAGCACAGAAACGGACGCGTTGACGTTCTCGTCCGACTTGGACATCTTCTTGGTCGGCTCCTGAAGCGACATTACCTTTGCCGTAGCCTTGGTGATGTATCCCTCGGGCATTGTAAACACATCGCCGTAAACTCCGTTGAAACGCTGACAGATATTGCGAGCAAGCTCCAGATGCTGCATCTGATCAACGCCAACAGGCACCATATCCGCCTGATACAGCAGAATATCTGCCGCCATAAGCACGGGATAGGTAAACAGACCCGCGTTGATGTTGTCGGGGTGCTTAGCGGACTTATCCTTGAACTGCGTCATTCTGGACAGTTCGCCGAACTGCGTATAGCAGTTAAGCAGCCACGCAAGCTCCGAATGGTGAGGATTGTGACTTTGTACAAAAAGCGTGGACTTTTCTGGGTCGAGACCCGACGCGATCAACAGAGCATAGCTCTCTTTGATCTGACCGCGAAGCTTTACGGGGTCTTGACGCACGGTCAGCGAATGAAGATCGGCAATGCCATAGGTGCAGTCGAACTCCTCCTGCATTTTTACCCAATTACACATCGCGCCAAGGTAGTTGCCTAGGTGCGGCGTGTTAGTGGGTTGGATTAGACTTAAAATCTTCTTTTTCTTCTGCTCTTCCATGATATTTCCTTTCTATACCCTTACAATATACACCCTTTTCAGATCCAAAGCAAGAGTATCTCGGCAAATTTTTCGCCTTTTGTCACGGCATTTTTTCGGGAACATTGTTTATGTTTTTCATAATCCTGTTCTCCTTATTTGAAGTAACTTTTTGCGCACTTTCCGAGAATTTCCACTCCGCGGTCTATCTGCTCGTCGGTCGGTGTGGAGAAGTTCAACCGGAACGAATGTGACACTCCGTTCTCGTCCGCGAGAAATGCGTTGCCCGGAACGACCGCGACCTTTTGGTGAACCGCCTCGGTGCAGAACGCGTTCATATCGTACCGCTCGGGGATATCCGCCCAGATGAACAGACCGCCCTCCGGCTCGGAATATGTAACGCAACTGGGCATACACGCGTGAAGATCGTCCGACATTCTCTTGTATTTGGCACGGTAAATGCCTTGTAGGCGCTTTAAATGCTCATTGAAATCAACGGACGTAACGAAACGGTGAGCAAGCATCTGCGCCCAGATGTTGGTGTGAACGGTACTGGTTTGCAGTCCGACGACCGCTTTCTGAACGAGCTCGGAAATGCCGCACAGATATCCCACGCGAAGTCCCGGAGCGAGCACCTTGGAAAACGTTCCCGCATAGAGCACATTGTTTGTGGTGTCAAGCGATTTGTAGCTTGGCACGGGCTCTCCCGCAAAGCGCAAATCTCCGTAGGGGTTATCCTCGAGAATGTAAACGCCGTACTTCTTGGCGAGCTCGAGCACCGCTTTTCGGCGCTCGAGAGTCGTGGTGTTGCCCGTGGGGTTCTGGAAGTTCGGTATCGTATAGAGGAATTTCGCGTTCGGGTTGGTTTTGAGCGCCTCCTCGAGACACCCGGGGATAATGCCGTCCTTGTCGGCAGTAACTCCGACAAGCTTTACGCCGTAGCTCCTGAACGCGTTCAGCGAGCCGATAAAGCTCGGATCCTCGCAAAGGATAACGTCGCCCTCGTTGCAGAGTATCTTGGCGGTGGTCTCGATTGCCTGCTGAGCTCCCGCCGTTACGATGACCATATCGTTCTCTGCGAACATTCCCTTAGCACGGAGATCGCTCTCCAGCCATTTGCGCAGCGGCATATAACCCTCGGTAACGGAGTACTGAAGCGCGTTCACGGGCTCGCTCGCGAATATCTCCGCGGATAACTTTGCGATAGTGTCCACAGGAAACGCCTCGGGAGCGGGGTTACCCGCAGCAAAACTGATGACTTCGGGATCGGCGGTGAACTTCAATATCTCGCGTATAGCGGATGGTGCAAGCCCCGATACCTTATTAGAAAAAGGCTTTAACATTTTGTATTACCTCCGTTTATTTTGAGCTTTACTTAATTAAATCAGAATTTATGTGAGCAACTAAATAATTTAACTCTCGTCAATGCTTGAAGGTTATTAAGCTAAACAATAATTTACCATGATTTAAATAAACATTACATTATGATTATACCACACTCCAACAATTTTGTAAAGACAGTTAAAGAAATTTGACAAAAAAAACAATATGTGATATAATATGTAATAAGGTATTTATTTTGCATTTTCTCGACTTATAGTCGAATTCTATGCAAAAATTACTATCGGTATTTAGTTCGCATACCAACGCGGCTTGTCATAAAAATGCAATGCAATACGCGCTATGACATAAATTTTATAAGGTGCTTCGCAAAAAAATGCTGTAATTGTCAAACAATTGAAACTTTTTGGCTAATCCCGCTGACTTCTATTATGGCATATACAGCGGACGGCGGAGCGCGTGAAACCTGTAAAGCGAGGTGAAACGCCGTTGGATAAAAACGAGATCGACTTATATTTCAACAATTCATACGCACAAACGTTTACTACCGTATCGCGGTTTGTACTTAGCCACGCCTCGCGTTTTCAGGATGCGGAGGACATTATCCAGAATATCTATGCGAGGTTTTACAAGCGTATTTCGGAAAAGGGATATGAGGATATAGAGTCCGTTGAGGCGTTTTTGATAAATATCGCGAAGTTTGAGTGCAGAAGTTTTTTATCGGGCTTTATCAAACGCCGCGAAAGAGTTAAGAATATGTCGGATTTTTCCGAAGAGGAATCTGCTGCGCTTGAGGCGGAATTGTCGCGCGACGAACCGCTTTTCGACGAGGTAATACACAATAAGATACTCGCAAAGCAGATTTTTGACGACGTTATGCAGAAGGACGAAACAGTGGGGAGAATTTTTTATCTGTATTTTGTCTGCGACATGAAGCTTGATGAAATCGCCGAGACAATGGATATGAAACTGTCTACGGTGAAAACAAAGCTGTACCGCACTATTGAGCGGCAAAAGAAAAAATTTGATTTGTGATGTTTAAACGAACATACAGGGAAAGGGGGCTGACTTGTGGACAAACGTGACTTTTACAGGGAACTAATGGAAGAATATGCGTTTGATAAGGACAAGATATATATTAACGCGAAAAACGGAAAATTTACTGGAAATAAATTACGCAGGCAGCCGCTTCCGATTTATATAGGAATGACTGCGGCGGTAGCTGCTGTTGTGGTCACGGTGGGAACCATTACCGCGACGCAGCTTGAAAAGCCGAATGTTATTGATCCGCTGCTTGCGGGGAGCTCGGTCGCTGAGCTGCCCAGCAATGAGCGTATCATAAAGGGACAGAACGATGTGCGCGATAACGAAAGCTCTAAGGAGCTGTTCAACGTACTTGTTAGTTTTGAGAGACCGCTTTCTTCGGCGGAGGTTCAGCGTGTGTTGCTGGCTCGTTCGGAGGGCAGTGTACCGATAAGCGCGCTGTATATGAAAGACGGTTTGACGATCATTGGGACAGATAATGTCGCAGAAGTATTCGGAACAAACGGCAACAGCAGCATTACGGGCGCTAAGATAAGATGCGCGGGTTATCTGATGACACAGCTTCAGGACGACAGTCTCGTCCTTGCTGTGGAGATAATCAACGATGAAAACCCCGAGTTTATCACTCCAATTGTTGCCAGCACTAACAGCGTTGGCGACGATATCAGCTCTGAGAATTCTCAGAGCTCGGACATCAACTCGGATAACAGCAGCATTGACAGTGAAAGCAGCAGCGAGAGCAGTTCAACAGAGCCGCCTGTATCGAGTGTGCCCGAGAGCAGCGTCAGCGAACCTCCCGTACCTCCTGCTTACGAGATAGAAAATCATATATCTGCGATTGACAGCGGATATTCTCCCGCAATTATGCCAGTCACGGATAATTCGGCACTTCTTATACCGATAGACGTTATGGTCAGTTTACCAGAGGGGGCGGAGCTGCCGTATAATCCCGACAGATTTTCTTATCTGACCGAGGATATTGGCGCGAAACAGGCTTATTTCCTAAACGATAACACGGTCTATGTGCGGACCGAAAACGATATGCGTTTGTATACTGTGACTGATGAAACGGTCAATCTTTCCGCTTCGCAGGAGTGCGGGGAGACGACGGTATTCTGGATCGCCGAAAACGGCGGACGGCTATTGGCGTTTGGTGCCGATGGAAAGCTGTATGACGTTGACGCGAACAGCGGAAAGATAAACGTTATTTCTCTTGACAGCGCAGTAGGTTCGGGTGCCGTTTACGAGATCGCCTACAACGAGGAAACAGATATTCTGGCACTGAATATATTTGAAAACGACAGCTACACTCTGAAAATTTACGAGGGCGGCTTTGACGCGGCTAACGTAAAAAAACTATACAGCAGTCAGACGGCATTTTCTTTGGTCGCTGCAAATTACGGCATAGGTGATATCAGAGCAAGCGTGTTCTTTGCGCATTATTCGGGAAGCGATCTGCTGGTATACAAGGCTTCCTCTGTGGAAGAGCCATCCGTTATCGCCACTATCCAAGGCAAGTATAGCATTAAGTCCAATGCCGCGTTTACTCATGCGCTGCTTAAAAGCGATATGACGGATTTGATATTCGATCCCTCAAGCTATGGACTCATCAGGCTTTCGGACTCGAACGTGCAGTTTGGCGTTTCAAAGCACAGCTTCCTTTCCGGTGACGGTTATTACACGATCGACAACGGCGACAAGGTCCCCAGCGGTGGCATATCCGTTATTGCTAAGTTCGATTTTAAGCGCAGCTTTTCTCGATATTATCTGGCGGCTGCCGAAAACGGCGCTGTACGGATCGTCAACGGTATTTATACCGACAGAGCCAAGAACGACTATCTGACGTTTGAAGCTCCCGAGGAAAACGCTTCAACAGATATGCGCTCGGCAGTCAACGCGGCTGTCGGTCTGCAAAACGCACTTGCAGAAAAGCTTTGCGAAAGCTGTGGTATTACTGATAAGGCAACGCTTGAAAACTTAATTACGGCTTGCTTCAGTGAAACTGCTGCGGAAAATCTGAAGAAGCGCTGCACACTCGGCGAGGGTGAGACCCTTGAGTATTCAAACGGTCTGATTTATCCCATCAACCTCTCCGATACGGTGCTCGTCATCTCCGAGGAAACTGAAGCGGGCGCTAACGGAACGCTTTATATCAACGCGGGCGTCTTTGACGGAAAAACAGCGTATTATTCCTGCACAGTCAAACTGCAAAAAACCGAGAACGGTTATAAAGCAGACGGCGTTATTGAATAAAAACATAATATTTCCCCGTTTGTTCTGCGGCGCCTCACCTCATACCGCAGTATAAACGGGGAAACTTTTTCGTATAACAGGAGAAAGCTATGAACAGAAAATTTGCGGTCTCGTCAATGTTGACGGCACTTGCCGCGGCAGCGGGAATCACTATGTGGCTGATAATGCGGAACGCACCGTGCGAAAACCCCGCCGCCGAGATATATCTGAACGGTGAGCTGCTGAAAAATGTCTCGCTGTCGGAGGAATGTGAATTTACCATTGATTGCGGGAGCGGTCATAATACCGTGACCGTGCGCGGCGGAACGATCTCTGTCACAAAGGCAGACTGCCCCGATAAGGTATGCGTACGCACGGGCGCGATATCGGGAGGGACTGTGCCGATAGTATGTCTGCCGCATCGTCTGGAGATACGAGTTGTTAACGGTGCGGACAGTGTTGACGCCGAAATATAAACGTTGAAAACGATCGTCTTGTAATACGCTAACAAGCTATCACGACAATATCACACCGCGGAATTCACTGCTGATTTTTCGCGGTCTTTTTTATTTTTTATATTGCTTTTTTTTGAGCAATAGTGTATAATAAAATAAATTATACGAAAGGAATGACGTTTATGAAACGTTTTTTGGCAATTATTATCACTCTTGCGCTGACAGCATCTCTGACAGCTTGTTCAGTTGACACGGAAAGCTCGGTCAGCACTCCCGAAAGTTCGTTTTCAACAAGCTTGTCTTCAACAAGCTCAAGTTCATCAACGAAGACTTCAAGTAATGTTGAGAGTTCATCGACAACAAGCACTATTATTGAAAGCTCCTCAACAATCGGCAGTACGGGAAGTTCGCCTTTATCGGGCAACACCGAAGGCTCATCGACAAGTACAAGCACCGATGAAAGCTCAATGACCTCAAGCAGTTCAAGCGCTGCGGAAAGCTCTTCTTCCGTAAGCGCTCCCGTGCATTCCGAGACAACAAGCACCACCGAAAGCGCAACCTCATCAAGCGTTCCCGATAGCTCTGTAACAAGCTCCGCCACGAGCACATCAACGACATCTCCCGATGAACCAGAGCCTTCCACAAAGCCCATACTATCCAATCCCGACGCCACGGAGGAGGCTGTTCGGCTATACGAGTATATCTGCGATACATATGGCAAGGCTATAATATCGGGACAGCAGGAGTCCACCTGGATGGGCAGCGAACAATACGAGTTCGACTATATCTATAACAATACGGGAAGATACCCAGCGATACGCGGTCTGGACTATATGAACGATGACTTCAGCGGCGTAAACAGGCGCGCAAAGGAATGGCACGACCGCGGCGGCATCGTAACGATCTGCTGGCACTGCGGCTTTGACTTTACGGGAAGCTGGGACGAGTGCATGAAAACCGTGCGCAATGACTGGGATCTTGCACTCACCGAGGGTACTCCCGAATACGAGAGCCTTATCGCGGGTATGGACAAGGCGGCAAAAGCGCTCAAGGAGCTTAAAGACCAGAATATCCCTGTGCTTTGGAGACCGTTCCACGAGCTTGACGGCGGGTGGTTCTGGTGGAGCAAGGGCGGCGCTGATAACTTCAAGGAAATATGGAAGATAATGTACCGCCGCTACACCGACTACTGGGAACTTGACAACCTGATCTGGGTGCTCGGATACTCGGGCAACGGACGCGATTACGCCGATTGGTACCCCGGAGACGAATATGTTGACATTGCGGGCGCAGACTCCTATAACGACGGCGCAAATCAGCGGCTGTATGTATTGGTGAGAAGAGTGATCGGAGAGGAAAAGCCCGTCTGCTTCCACGAGTGCGGGCGCATACCGACAGTCAAGCAATTACAGGACGGAAAAGCGGGCTGGGTATGGTTTATGACCTGGCATACCGAACACATTGTTGACGGCAATAAAATATCCGATCTGAACGAAATTTACAACGACGAGTACGTCATAACGCTTGACGAACTGCCACCGCTCTGAGAAAGGAATTAAAATGTATATTGCCAGCGAAAAAAGATATGATAAAATGCTTTACAGACGGTGCGGAAACAGCGGCTTGAAGCTGCCCGCGGTATCGCTTGGACTGTGGAAGAATTTTGGGCACAATGGCTGTTTCGCGAATATGGAGGAAATGATTCATACCGCATTCGACCTTGGGATAACGCATTTCGATCTCGCCAACAACTACGGCAATCCCTTCAACGGGAGTTCCGAGGAGAATTTCGGCAGGATACTCGCCGATATGCGGCTATACCGAGACGAAATGTGTATTTCCACAAAGGCGGGCTACGAGATGTGGACGGGTCCTTACGGCGACCGCAACGGCTCGCGTAAATATCTCACTGCATCGCTTGATCAGAGCCTGAAACGCCTGGGACTTGAGTATGTCGATATTTTCTACCACCACGTATTCGATCCTAACACTCCGCTTGAGGAAACCGCTCTCGCGCTTGACAACGCCGTTCGTCAAGGCAAGGCGCTGTATGTTGGCATTTCAAACTACAACAGCGTGCAGACCGCTGAGATCTCGGCGATATTCAGCGAGCTGCACACGCCGTTTATCATCAACCAGCCGTCCTACTCAATGCTCAACAGGTGGATAGAAGACGACAGTCTTGACAAGTACGCTTGCGAAAACGGTATCGGATTGGCGGTATTTTCGCCTCTGTATCAGGGTTTTCTGACTAATCGCTATCTGAACGGAGTACCCGAGGATTCGCGCGTCGGCAAAGGCGACACATGGATAGGCGAACAGCTTAACGAACAGATGATCAAGCGCCTCAATTCGCTGAACAGTATCGCAAAAAGGCGCGGACAGACTCTTTCGCAGATGGCGCTGTCATGGGTGCTTCATAACCCCGCGGTCACTACCGTACTGATAGGCGCAAGCAGACCCGAGCAAATAATCGAAAACGCAGCTTGTATCGAAAAAGTCGATTTTACCGACGAGGAAATTTTTGAAATCGGAGCTTTGCTATGAATTCATATTAAAAATATGATATTTAAAATCGCTTTTTAATATATCATTTCTCTTGATATCGGTATAATATGATCACAAGATTATCTCTCAAAACGGCATGATGTTATGAACGAACTTTTGAATATTGACATGGAGGCTCTCAAATGGAAAAAATAATTCTTGACTGGAACAAATATATCACGGTGGCGCGGACAGCCGTCGCAGAGGGCATGGTACTACTCGAAAACAACGGTGCGCTTCCGCTGAAAAAAGATGAAAACCTCGCGGTTTTCGGACGTATTCAGGAGCACTATTACAAAAGCGGCACAGGCTCCGGCGGTATGGTGAACGTTGACAAGGTGTGGAACATTACCGAGGGGCTTGTTGAGTGCGGTATATCACTCAACGATGAACTCCGCGCGGAGTATGCCGAGTGGGAAAAAACTCACCCGTTTGACCCGGGAGTGGGCTGGGGCGGCGAGCCGTGGTCACAGAATGAGATGCCGCTGTCCGACGAACTTGCGGCGCGTGCCGCGGAGAAGTCCGCGGCGGCACTCTGCATTATCGGAAGGACTGCCGGCGAGGAGCAGGACGCGACCGATACCGAGGGCTCTTACAGACTTACCGCAACGGAGCTTGATATGCTGATAAAGGTGCGTGCGCACTTTAAAAAAATGACAGTTCTGCTGAATGTGGGCGGAATCGTTGATATGGGCTTTATAAGCGAGGTGAAGCCCGACGCGGTTCTGTACGCATGGCAGGGCGGAATGGTCGGCGGGCTCGGTACGGCGGACGTACTGACGGGAAATGTGAGCCCGAGCGGAAAACTGACCGACACGATAGCAGAAAATGTTTCCGATTATCCCTCGGCGTCGCATTTCGGCAACACCGAACGCGAATTCTACTGTGAGGACGTGTATGTCGGATACCGATATTTTGAAACGTTTGCAAAGGAAAAGGTGCTGTATCCATTCGGATACGGGCTTTCGTACACTAAATTCGAACTGAATACAGCCGTTGAACCTAAAAGCACCTCTGTATGTTTTGACATTACGGTAAAGAATGTCGGCAAATGTTGCGGCAAAGAGGTCGTTCAGGTATACTTCCAAGCGCCGCAGGGCAAGCTCGGAAGTCCGCTGCGCCGGCTTTGTGCGTTCGGAAAAACAAAGACCCTCTCACCTGCTGAGGAACAGACCTTGCACTTTGAGATAGCTCTCGATGAACTGACAAGCTACGACGACAGCGGAGTTACGGGCAATAAATCCTGCTATGTGCGCGAAGAGGGCACGTTTACGTTTTACGTTGGCACAGATGTTCGCTCTGCGGCTGAGATATACAGCTTCGCGCAGATCAATACCGTTGTCGTAAAGCGGCTGAGCGAGGCTTGTGCGCCCGTGCTGCCGTTTGAAAGGATAAAGCCGCAGTTTGAAGGTAACGGCTATATAGCGGTAACAGAAAACATTCCCACGGCAACCGCGGACATGAACAAACGCCGAATGGAAAACCTGCCCAAGGAAATACAGCAGACGGGCGACATGGGCATAAAGCTCGGAGACGTTGTCGACGGAAAGCACACTATGGAGGAATTTATCGCGCAATTTTCCGATTACGATCTTTCATGCATTATCCGCGGCGAGGGCATGGGAAGTCCCAAGGTAACCCCCGGAACGGCTGCTGCGTTTGGCGGTGTTACGGACGCGCTCGCGGGGTTCGGCATACCCGCAGGGTGCTGTGACGACGGTCCGTCCGGAATGAGACTGGACTGCGGCACAAAGGCGTTCAGCCTGCCAAACGGTACGCTGCTTGCTTGCACGTTCAATACCGAGCTCGCCGAGGAGTTATTTGCAATCGCAGGTGTAGAAGTCGCAGCCAATAACGTGGAGTGTCTGCTCGGCCCCGGAATGAATATCCACCGTCACCCGCTCAACGGCAGAAACTTCGAGTATTTCAGCGAGGATCCGCTCGTTACGGGAAAGATCGCCGCGGCTCAGCTCCGCGGGCTTCATCGCACGGGCGTGACGGGTACTATCAAGCATTTTGCCGGCAACAATCAGGAGACGGGGCGGCACTCTATCGACTCCGTTATCTCAGAGAGAGCGCTCCGCGAGATATACCTTAAGGGCTTTGAGATCGCCGTTAAGGAGGGCGGCGCAACTACCGTTATGACTACCTACGGCTCGCTGAACGGGCTGTGGACTGCGGGCAGTTACGACCTCTGCACGACGATCCTGCGCGACGAATGGGGCTTCAACGGCTTTGTAATGACCGACTGGTGGAGCGTTATAAACGATCGCGGAGAACCGCCGCGCGGAAATAATTTCGCGGCGATGGCGAGGGCGCAGAACGATGTTTACATGGTATGCTCGGATTCGACCCAAAACCTAACGGACGACAATACCCTGTCCTCGCTTGAGGCAGGAACGTTAACGCGCGGAGAGCTTCAGCGCAATGCCGCCAACGTTTGCCGTATGCTGATGGGCAGCCGCGCAATGAAGCGCCTGCGCAAAACGGCTCCCGAAATAGAGATAATAAACCGTCCCTACGAGGATGACAGCTATGATGCGGAGGATGTAGTATTCTACCAGACAAAGAACGGCGAACTTACCCTTCCGCTTGATGGCATATGCACCGATAAGGGAACATCGTATGTTTTCGCGCTGGACGTTGATATCCTAGGCAAATATGCGGTCATGCTTTCGGCAAAGTCCGATTTGAGCGCAACGGCGCAAAGTCCCGTTACACTGTTCACAACGGGATTTCCATCGGCAGTGTTTACGTTTAACGGTACAAACGGCGCATGGAACGAGATTGAGCATCCCGTCAATATGTACTCGCGTTTTCTGGTGTGCAGGCTGTATTTTGGCGGCAGCGGACTGACACTTAAGGAAATTCGCTTTAAGCTTATCGGCGAGCTTCCGAACTTATAATCGAATAATAAAACGACTAGGCTGAATATATCTTTCTCCTCTGCGAAACGGGAATCGTCGACATTGAGTACATTGGCTGAAATACAATTAGAGTCATTGGATTGAATAGAAAAACGCGTTCATAGCAATACAAGAAGTATTACTATGAACGCGTTTTAGTTGCTTATCTGAAACGCTTTGAAAAGTATCAATCAAGCTTTACCTTGCTATATATCATTATGCTTTGACAGCAGCATACGATCATTGTTGAGCATCGTACCGCTTGCCTCCTCAAACTTCTCGAGCAACATGTCAACGGTGAGCTTTTTCTTTTCCTCACCCTTTACATCATAGATTATCCTGCCGCCGTTCATCATTATAAGGCGGTTTCCGTGCTTAATGGCGGCACTCATGTTATGCGTTACCATCATCGCGGTAAGGTGGTTTTCCTCAATTATCTTATCGGAAAGCTCCAATACCTTTGCGGCGGTTTTCGGGTCGAGAGCCGCCGTGTGTTCGTCTAGCAACAGGATATCGGGCTTTTTTAGCGTCGCCATAAGCAGCGTGAGCGCCTGCCTCTGTCCTCCCGAAAGCAATCCGACCTTGGAGGTCATTCTGTCCTCAAGTCCGAGATCAAGGGTTTTCAGAAGCTCGTGATACTCTTCGCGTTCGGAGCGCTTGATGCCCCAGCCCAGTCCGCGCGTATTACCGCGTCGCTTTGCCAAGGCAAGGTTTTCCTGTATCTCCATTGTCGCAGCGGTACCCGTCATGGGATCCTGAAATACGCGTCCGATAAATGCGGCGCGCTTGTGCTCGGGAAGTCCCGCAACGTTTTTGCCGTTAATGATTATCGAACCGCTGTCTATCGGCCACACACCCGCGATAGCGTTCAGCGTAGTGGATTTGCCCGCGCCGTTGCCGCCGATTATCGTCACGAAGTCTCCCTCGTCGAGCTTTATCGAAACGCCGTTGAGCGCCTTTTTCTCGTTGATTGTTCCCACATTAAAGGTCTTTTTTACATCGATAAGCTCAAGCATCTTCGGAATCTCCTTTCACTATTGACCTCGCCGCGGCATTTTTTGCCGCTCTGCCATAGGAGGTCTTTGCAGCGTTCCTCAAATAAGGCACAGCAAGGAAGATAACAACGACTACCGCCGAGAAAAGCTTGTTGTTTGCGGACGGAAGTCCAAGCAGCATTACTATCTGCAATACGATAAAGTAAATTATAGCGCCTATCGCGGTAAATGAAAGCATTGCTACAAAGTTGAAACGCTTTCTGAAAATGACTGAACCGAGCACCTCGCCTATTATAACGGCAGCCAGACCGATAACGATCGCGCCTCTGCCCATATTAACGTCCGCGAAGCCTTGATACTGCGCGAGAAGACCGCCCGAAAGTCCCACGAGACCGTTGGAAAGCACCAGAGCGATAACGGTGGACTTCTTGGTATTGATGCCCTGCGCTCTCGCCATATTGGAGTTGCAGCCGGTCGCGCGGATAGTGAAACCGTATTCCGTGCCGAAGAACCAGTACAGCGCCGCAATCAGGATACCAACGATAACGATGATCTTAAGTACTTCAAGAATAACAATGATAAGTTCATTGCCCTGTGTCATGACGTATCTCTGCGACACAAGCAGCGGATATTTGTCAACGCTTACGGGACGGTTGGACTGTCCCATAATGTCAAGGTTTACCGAATACAGCGCAAGCTGAGTGAGTATTCCCGCGAGAATGCCGGGGATACCGAGCAGAGCGTTCAACAGACCGGTTATCAATCCCGCAAGGCAGCCCGAAATAAACGCCGCTATCAGTGCAATAGGCACGGGAACGCCGTTTGTTATCAGCATAACGGCGACCGCGCCGCCCGTTCCGAGCGAGCCGTCGACAGTCAAATCGGGGAAGTCCAGAATCTTGTAAGTTATAAACACGCCGATCGCCAATACTCCCCAAATAAGTCCCTGTGAGATATTGCCGGGCAGTGCATTAACAAAGGTCGTAAGCGCAGTCATTTTCATTTCTCCAATCGCAAATATTAACCTTATAAGCTATTTTTAAAGTAACGGGGAACAGATCGTCCGCTCCCCGCTGCATTAAATGTTTAAACCAATGAATTACTCGATAGCGGTATAACCGTCGGGAACGGTTATACCCAGTTCGGCGCAGATCTCCTTATTGTACTTCTTGGCCGTAGGAGAGTAGCCGACCTCCATTTCTCCGGGGTTCTTGCCGTTTACAAGTATATCGTAAGCCATTTCGCCCGCCTTGTAGCCCATGTCGTGGTAGCTTATGGACAGCGTAACGGTACCGCAGCCGCCGCAGATACCCTCTTCGCCCGCAACAACGGGGATCTTCGCGGGAACTACAACGTTCTTAACGGTCTCGACAGCGTTTGCAAGGGTGTTATCGGTAGGAATGTAGATAACGTCGCATTCGCCTGCTGCGGCCTGAGCCTGAGCCTGAATTTCGTTGGAATCGGCAACGGAATATTCCTTATACGCGATGCCGTCAGCCTCAAGAGCCTTGATAAACTCGTCTACCTGATATCTGGAGTTAGCTTCCGCGGAGCAGAACATAATTCCGACCTTTTTAACGTTGGGGAATATTTCCAGAAGCATATCCTCCTGCTTATCAATGGGAGCAAGGTCGGACGCACCTGTGATGTTCTTGCCCTGCCAGTCCGAACCGCCGAGAGCAACGTCATAAGCGGTTATGGAAGTACCTACTATCGGGATAGTATCGGTAGCGGAAACTGCAGCCGAAAGCGCACCGGTAGCGTTCGCCATAATCAGGTCAACGCCCGCGGAAACAAAATTGTTGGTGATAGTAGTGCAATTTGTAGCCTCGTTCTGTGCGTTTTGAGTATCAAACTTTACCTTGTCGCCAAGCTTTTCGGTAAGGGCTTCTTTAAAACCCTCGGTAGCAGCGTCGAGAGCGGGGTGCTCAAGCAACTGGCATATACCGATATTGTAAACTTTATCGCCGTTGCTGCCCTCTGCGGAATCATTCGAATTACCGTCGGTGCTGCATGCGGTAAGACCACAAAGCATTGTCGCAGCGGCAACCGCAGCTAAAATCTTTCTCATCTTCATGTCTCTTTCTCCTTGTAAAAAAACTATCTTTTGTCCGTTGTTTTTGCGGATTTAACGCGCAAAAGCGCCAAACCATACAAATTATTATAGCATATTTACTCGAAAAAGACAACTTTATTTTTTGGCAATTGGGGGATTTTTGAACATTTTTGTGAAAAGTGCTGTATTTTTATTGTAAAAGCCTGTGGAAAGATTACATAATTTATAAAGATTTTAAATGAAATAAATCAGAATTTGTGTGAGCAACTCTATATAATAAAATTATGAAGCGCACGACAATCATTTATCCAATTCTGTATTGCACACAATATCAAAGCAGTTTAGCGGTTGGTTCTAATTCAAGAAAGCCTTTTTCTGCTTGTAGGCAGAGCCGGAAATTTTTGTTTCACAAAAAGGAGGTTTTTACCAACATCGCCTTATAAAATTATTGCTTCCTACAAATGCACATTTTAAGCGCCGCTGCCATTGCTGTCCACATATTCAGCTAAGTTACTGACGATATGTATTTGCAATTATTGATTTACCGTGGTTCTCCTGCAAACAGCACTATATTCTTTGGATTCGGAAAGCTTTATTACAGATTTTTTAGGCAAACTTGAATTCAGCAGTCTATCACTCATCATCTCAACGAACTCTGCTGTTATATCGTATGGCACCTCGCCCCACCGACCTTAATTCCGGTCATCAGAACCAGTAGCATACAGAGGCTCACACGAACATTATGCGATATCGCGTAATTTATAAATCTATACTGCTCTTCGGGAGTCAATGGATTACGCTTTATCGCTCTCTGTTTGGGAAGCTTAAGAGTATTCGGCATAATATCCGAAATGAGTTTATAAGATAATTTGTAACAATCCACAAAAAGCAAGTGAGAAAAACTCTGTTAAAAAAATATATGAGCGTTCCACAATCATTTTTGGAGAACACCCATTTTTTGTTATATATACAAAAATACTGTTTATGCCGTTTTTACTACCTTTTGTTTGATATATATTGTAAAAATTTTTTACATATGTTATTATAATAAGTTAATATTATGATGTCTTTTTTATTTGTGCACAATTGCTTAAAAGTATGCTTTCTGTTTTGTCATTCAAAATCACTTTATAATATATAATGACGAATTAAGCAGGGGGTTAGTATGGCATACAGTGAATTAAATAAGGAATTTTGGATCGATGATGAAAAACAAGAGGGAACAGTTGTGCATATCCAGAGAGAAATTATCGGAGTTGATCGGCATAAGCACAGTGTATTGCCGCGATATTGAAATTGGTAAAAGCTGTCCCAATTGGAAGATATGGTTAAAAATATGCGAGGCACTTGATATAAATATCAATTACATCATTAAGACTTACATAAGACCCGAGCTTGATAGCACAGGTCAATTTTTGGATATAAAATTCTGATCAAAATTTTTTAATAAATGCGTCTTAATTATAGAGCGAATGATATATTACGGTTAAAGAAAAATATGTGTATAAAGGGATTTATATTATAACCAAAATTGTATATACTATATGTATGGGTTTCGGCTGCAATGCTGCAGGGATAGTCGGCTGCCGGATAATTGACAGCAAACGCGAGCGTCTTATCGCGATGTTGACTAACGTATTCGTACCGTGCAACGGACGTTTTCCCATGATCCTGACGATTATTTCACTATTTTTTGTGGGCGGAGCGATAGGGTTTGCGGGCAGTTTGCTGTCGGCTGCTGCGCTGACGGGAGTGATAATCCTCGGCATAGCTATGACGTTTCTGGTATCAAAGATACTCTCGGCGACGATACTGCGCGGCGAGCCGTCGTCGTTCACGCTGGAGCTGCCTCCGTTCCGTAAGCCGCAGTTTGGCAAGATACTGGTGCGCTCGCTGCTCGACAGGACAATATTTGTGCTTGGCAGAGCGGCGGCGGTCGCGGCTCCCGCGGGACTGGCGATCTGGCTGCTCGCGAATGTTACCGTCGGCGATACTACGCTGCTGAACTGCATTACGGGCTTTCTTGACCCGTTTGGACGGTTTATCGGAATGGACGGCGTTATCGTGACGGCATTTCTGCTCGGACTTCCCGCGAATGAAATCGTTATCCCGCTTATCGTGATGACCTATATGCAGCAAGGCAGTCTCGCGGAGATTGCCCCCGCACAGATGCTTGATCTGTTTACGGCAAACGGTTGGACGCCCGTGACTGCGCTGTGCGTGATAATTTTTACGCTTATGCACTTTCCCTGCTCCACCTCGCTGCTGACGATAAAAAAAGAAGCAGGCGGCTGGAAATGGGCGGTTCTGGCGTTCGTTATCCCGACGGTGTGCGGTGTGGTTATCTGTGCTGTTATCGCAAATATTGCGAGGCTGTTTTGTTAGAAAAAACACCCCGATCTTCATATGAAGATCGGGGTGAAATATTATTTTTTAACAGTGCTTGTTATCAATGCTTGCGCTTGAAAACGCAAACTACTGCCAGACTTACAAGTGCAGCTGCCATACCCGCCGCGGGGAGACCGGCACCTGTGGACGGGTTAGATGTATCGGGAGATGCAGACGTAGCGGGTGTATCGGAATTATTGCCGTTA